>JADMIO010548933.1_pt1 | contig 55959 bp, 57 predicted proteins | sample 8958161 | NCBI WGS metagenome assembly JADMIO01 (sample SAMN16585339, study PRJNA669376) | soil metagenome | isolation source: Crop rotation soil | place: USA: Cullars Rotation, Alabama | collected 2011
CTTGTCCACGTGGAATTCTAAGCTTAGGATCCCAATGTGCTGGAAAGGAAGACGAAGGCCGTGCGCGAGGGCGACCATTACATCGTCAACGGGCAGAAAACGTGGACCACGCTCGGCCAGTATGCCGATTGGGGTTTCTTCCTGGTCCGCACCGATACAAGCGCGAAGCAGCAGGAAGGGATTTCATTCCTGCTGATCGACATGAAGTCGCCTGGCGTTTCCGTGCGGCCAATCAAGCTCTTGGACGGCGGCTACGAAGTGAACGACGTCTTCCTGCAGGACGTGAAAGTGCCGGTCGATCAGCGCATTTACGAAGAGAACAAAGGCTGGACCTGCGCGAAATTCCTGCTGGCGCACGAGCGCTCGGGCATCGCTGGCGTGGCGCGCTCAAAGCGGAACGTCGAGCGGCTGAAGTCGATCGCGAAAGCGGAAGTGGGAGATGACGGCAAGCCGCTGATCGAGGACGAGGACTTCCAGCGCAAGTTGGCCGAACTCGAGATCGATCTCTCGGCGCTGGAAATGACTGAGCTGCGCGTGCTTGCGCGCGAAAGCGCAGGCCGCGGGCCGGGGCCGGAATCTTCGCTACTGAAGATCAAGGGCACCGAGATCCAGCAGCGGCTGACGGAGCTGACGCTGGAAGCTGTCGGCAATTACGCGCAGCCCTATACGCGCGAACTGGGCGCGGGCAACGAATTCGCCGTTGGCCCTGAATACTCGCGCGCTGCCGCGCCAGTCTATTTCAACTGGCGCAAGGCCTCCATCTACGGCGGCTCCAACGAAATCCAACGCAACATCATCGCCAAGATGGTGCTGGGGCTTTAGTCGCGGTGGCCGCCTATCGCGTAACCCTTGTTTGGCTCTTGCGCGGCGTTGCCGTGGTAGCTGCTGTTTGGATGGCTTCTTACATTCCGACGGTGATTGCGGATGACGCCTCCCGTCGAACAATGGGCTGGTCCAACGTCGTCAGCATCTTCGTCCTAGCTTGTGTGGCGCTCGCGTTGGGCGAGGCCCTGGTAAGGCGGGATTTCGACGCAGGGGTGTTGGGACGGGCCTTGATTTGGCTCATGCGAGGTGCGGCCGTCGTGGTGCTGGTTTGGTACTTCCCAACATTCTTCGGTGCCGTTCGAACCATTTTCCTCGACGGATTTGTCTCACCGCGTGGCGCTCTGGACTCCATTACTCTAGTCGTCATCGATCTGGTTGCTCAACCGCTGCTGTTGCTTGGCGGCGCAGAAATGCTGGCGCATGCCGGCCACCATCATCTCCAAAACGGACAGGCAAGATGAACTTCGATTACACCGACGAGCAAAACATGCTTCGCGACTCGATCGCGAAGTGGGCGGCTGGGCAGTACGATTTCGACAAGCGCCGTGAAGCGTTGAAGAAGGACGACGCCTGGAAGAAGAACTGGGCGACGTTCGCTGACCTCGGTTTGCTCGCCGCGCCATTGCCGGAAGATTTCAGCGGCCTGGGCGGCGGTGCGCTCGATGTGAATGTCGTGATGGAAGAACTCGGCAAGGCGCTGGTGACAGAGCCGTACGTGCCGACCGTCGTGATCGGCGCTGGCGCGATCAAGTACGCCGGCAGCGCTGCGCAAAAGGACGAGCACCTCACCGCCATCGCCGGCGGCGAGCGCATTATTGCGTTCGCACAGGCCGAGCCGAAAAGCCGCTGGGCGCTAAATGATGTGTCGACGACGGCGAAGAAGGACGGCGCTGGCTACGTGCTGAACGGGCAGAAGGCCGTCGTCATCGGCGCGCCGCAGGCCGACACGCTGCTGGTCAGCGCGCGCACCGCGGGCGGCCAGCGCGACGCTAAGGGCGTGTCGTTGTTCCTCGTTCCGAAGAAGACGAAGGGCCTCACGGCGCGCGACTACCCGACTATGGACGATACGCGCGCGTCCGAAGTGTATTTCGAGAACGTCTCGGTCGGCGCCAATGCGCTGGTCGGCCCGGCGGACGCCGCGCTGCCCCTTATCGAACGCATCGTCGATGAAGCCAACGCCGCCTATTGCAGCGAAGCGGTCGGTTGCGTTCGCATGATGCACACGCTGACGCACGAATACGCCAAGACGCGCAAGCAATTCGGCCGCGCCATCGCCGAATTCCAGGTGATCCAGCACCGGCTCGTGGACATGTTCATGTCAGTCGAGGAAAGCGTCTCGATGGCGCTGCTTGCCACGCTGAAGCTGGACGCAAGCGAGGCTGAGCGCGCAAAGGCGGTTTCAGCGGCGAAAGTGGCGATCGGCAAGCACGGACGCTTCGTCGGCCAAAACGCCGTGCAGACGCATGGCGGCATGGGTGTCACCGATGAAATGCGCGTCGGGCATTACTTCAAGCGCGTGACGATGCTCGACGCGACGTTCGGTAATGTGGACTATCATCTGAAGCGGTATGCGGCCCTGACGCGCGCAGCGGCGTGAGCGTAACGCCCACGCCGCGACAGCGCGCGTTTAGCGCGACGCAACGACGATCTGTGGATCACGATGATAGAACAGCGCCGTCACGCCCCCGTCATTCACGTCGGCGACCGCCTGGATCGATTTTTCACGAACGCATTGCGCAATGGCGTCGCGCTGAACCAGCGGCATCGGCCCGGAGCGTTCGCCGCACACGCGCTCGGCCGTGTTTTCGATCCGGCGCACAAGCGCTTCTGCGCCGGCGCGATCGTTGAGATCGAGCGCGGCGTAATTCAGCGTTGTCGCGCGGTCTCGCGCAGCAGCGGCGGTGGGGGCGGTAGCGGCGAAACCGAATGCAAGAGCAGCGGTGAGAGCGAGCATAATCGAGCGTTGCATGATGCGTCTCCATCAAATCGCCGAATGCGACGCTGCTGAGTAAGACGCTGTTCGCGGCTCGCCGCAGTTACTGCAGTCACGGAAATCGCAGATGAATTTGGCCCGACGGTAATACGCATGGGGGTATTATCTTGCGGTAATGTGGATAACTTTGCTAACTGAGGCTGGGGGCGGCCGCAGTGAGGACAGCGTCTGCAACAGGAAAGCTTCTGCTTGTGCTCGCAGGGCCGAAAGGCGCGGGCAAAACCACGCTGCTAACCGATGCGCTGAGCGCCAGAGCGCCGCTGCTCGGCCCGAACGTCGACCATTGGTTTCAAGCCACGCGATTGCCCGGCGCCGGGAAAGAATTCCGCATGCCGACGGCCGAGATCGTCAAACGCAAAACGTGGGCGTGCAACACGCACTTGGAGGATCTCGCGCGCCGCGCGCGGCCGCTTTCCAACCTTGTCGTTCATCTCGACATTATGGATTTCTGCCGCTTCAACGCGCGGACCTTCGAGAGCATTTTGAGCGCGGAGGAAAACCACATGCAAATGCAGCGCAATCCGTGCGCTGCGATCTTTGCGCGCTATCGCCATGCGCACCTTGCGACGCTGCACACGCCTTATGAACGATGCGTCGACTGGTACAAAACGCGCGCCGTCCAGTGGCAAAAGCCCCTGAGTCCCAACGACGAAAGGCTCTATTCAGGCAGCGCGGAAGGGATCGCTGCGTTTTCCGCCGTGTGCGAGGCATGGCGCAGGTTCGCCGCCGGCCTTGCCAATGTCGCCGCGCATGCGCGGATCGCCTACGATGGCGAAACGGTCAGCGTCGGCCCAGTCCGGCCGCTCCACTGACATGTCCGAATCCGGCGAGACGGAAGCGGCGAAAAGGGCCATATTGGGCCCATGTTGGACCCGGACATCTGCCACGCGGCGTGCGACGCCAAGGATCGGCGCTTCGATGGCCGCTTCTTCATCGGCGTGAAGTCGACCGGCATTTATTGCCGTTGCATCTGTCCGGCGCGTAACCCTAAACGCATAAACCGCACCTTCTGGCCGAGCGCCGCGGCAGCCGAAGCTGCGGGCTTTCGCCCCTGTTTGTTGTGTCGTCCAGAGCGCGCGCCGGGCCTTGCGCCGATCGACGCGCCGGCGCGCCTCGCGGCGGCGGCTTACGCGCGCATCGAAGCGGGCGCGCTGGAAGAGCAGGGGCTTGAGTCTCTTGCGCACGATCTTGGCGTCACCTCGCGCCATTTGCGGCGGGTGATGAACGCGCAATTCGGCGCTTCGCCCATCGAGATTGCACAGACCGGGCGTTTGCTCGCCGCGCGCAGATTGCTCAACGAAACGGCGCTGCCTGTCACTGAGATCGCGTTCGCGTCCGGCTTCCGAAGCCTGCGGCGCTTCAATGCGACGATGAAGGACCGCTATGGCGCCCCGCCCTCGAAGATGCGCGGGCGCAAGCAGATCCAGCGCGGCGAGACTTTCACCGTCAGCCTCTCGCCCCGAGGCGATTATGCGATCGCGGCAATCCTCGATTTCCTGCGCCTGCGCGCTTTGCCGGGCGTTGAGTACGCCGACGCGAAGAATTATGCGCGCGTGCTCAAAATGGGCGACGCCATCGGCTGGATCGAAGTCGGTATGGGGCCCAAGGGTCTTGCCCTGACGCTCTCGGAAAACCTCGCGCCGCACTTGCGTCCGCTCGTCGCCAACATCCGCGGGGCTTTCGATCTCGATGCGGAAATGACGGCGGTCGACGCCCATCTCTCCACGGATCGCGAGTTTGCGCGCGACGTGAAGCGCGAGCCGGGCGTGCGCGTGCCGGGCGCGCTCGACGGTTTCGAAACCGCCATCCGCGCCGTGCTGGGCCAGCAAGTGACCGTCATTGGCGCCCGCACGCTCACGCAGCGCCTGGTCGACGCGTTCGGGCATCGCTTGGCCGGCTTCCAAACTGCCAACGGCGCGACGCTCACAGCGGCGTTTCCTGACGCGCCGCAGCTGGCAAACGCCGGCGCCAAGGCCATCGCCAAGATCGGCCTTCCATCGAAGCGCGCCGAGACGTTGCACAGCCTTGCGGTCGCCTCCGCCGAAGGCAAACTGCCGCTCGCGCGCGGCGCCATCGCGGCGGGGCGCGCGGCGCTGGCTGAAATTCCCGGCATCGGGCCGTGGACGATCGAGTACGTGGCTATGCGCGCACTCGGCGATCCCGACGGCTATCCCGCCAGCGACATCGCGTTGATCAACGCGCTCGGCCGCAAAGGCGAAACACTTGAACACCTGAAACCCTGGCGCGCGTACGCAGCGATCCGTCTGTGGCGGCGCGGCGCCAAGAAAGGAGTACGCAGATGATCTCCGCCCTTCACGAGAGCCCGGTTGGCCCGCTCACGCTCATTTCGAATGGCAAGGCGCTGACGCACTGCGAGTTCGAGAACCCGCGCTATCCGTTCAAGCCAGCGCCGCGCGGCGAGGACAAGATCATCGCCAAGGCGCGCAAGCAGCTCGACGCGTACTTCGCCGGCAAGGTGCGCGACTTCGATCTTCCGCTGGCGCCGGAGGGCACGGAGTTTCAGCAACGCGTTTGGGCGGCGCTGCTCAAGATCCCGTACGGCGCGACGCGCTCGTACGGCCAGCAAGCGGCCGCGATCGGCTCACCGAAAGCCGTCCGCGCGGTCGGCTTGGCCAATGGGCGGAACCCGATCGCCATCATTATCCCCTGCCACCGCGTGATCGGCGCCAATGGCAGCCTCACGGGCTATGGCGGCGGCATGGCGCGCAAGCGGCTTTTGCTCGATCTGGAGCAGGGCGCGCCCCAACTCGGCTGCTGATTACGAAGCTTCAACCGTCGTCGGGCATCGCTTAGGGGCCCGGGCAGTGCTAAGAGGCGCGCCCGAGGGCCTGAGCGGTACGGAGAACCCATCGATGCGGAAGCTGTTGGCGGCTTGTGTTTGCATTGCGACCTTGGCGTCCGTTGCGCCCGCGCAGGCGCAGGAAGGCTGGACCTACGCCTACATCGAGGGTGTCGCCACCGCGACGCAGCGCGACAACCATGATCGCGTGACAGCCACGCTCACCTGCCGCCCGCCAACCGGCGACATCGTCATCCACGATTACATGCTCGTGCGCCGCGCGCGCGGATCGAGCACGGCGGCCGTGCGCATCGGCGCTATGCAAGTGAACGTGCCGATGAGCCTTGAGGGCCGCGGCCGCGATCGCGCCGTTGTGATCAATCTTCCGCAGCGCCCGCCCATTCTCGCGGCAGTGCAGCCGACGGATCGGCTCTCGGTCACCATCGGTAATGAAACGCACACTTATCTTGACGGCGGCCCGACAAAGATGCGCGAAGTCGCCTACGCGTGCTGGGGCAGCTGAGGTTCCGCTGAGCGCCCGGCTTGCGCCTCTCTGAGAAGCGCCCCTAACATCCCTCACGGGGACTTTGAACGCCGCTGGGGAGCGGCGAGGGGAGATGAGGGGCTTGCCACATCATAGCCGGCGGCTGCGCACGCCTCAGGAGGAGGCGGTGTGCCTTCTCGTTCGCGCCGAGGCGCGCGCGGGCGCGGACGAAGAAGTCGCAAGATTGCTTGCAGAACTCGCTGAGGGCGTCCGCGCGGATGAACCTGCCTGCACGTCCTACGTCGTCACGCGGATGATGGGCTCCAGCACCCACTTTGCCGTGCACGCCCGCTTCGTTTCATGGCACGCCTTCAACGCGCACGCGGAAACGCCGCACTTAACGCACGTTTTGCCGCGCCTGACGGCGCTGTTGGCGACGCCCATTTCGATGGAGCTGTTTCTGGAAGTCCCCACGTTGCGCAGGCCCATCAGCATTGACGACGCCCGGCGCAAAGTTGAGGCCCAGCGCCATCGCGAATGAAACCGCGCCAGCGAGCGCGCGCGACCAATCGGGCAGGTGTTGCGCCCGGACCGCCTCCACAGTGATAAAGGCCGCCAGCAAGAGCATGCTCGCGCCGAACACGAGGCGCGTTTGCAGGCCGTCCGAACGCGCGCGCCAGAACACCCAATGGGCGAAGAACAACGCTGACGGGATCAGGAAGCCGAAGGTTTCGTGCTGAAGCAGGAGCGGACCTGCGCCGGCGCGCGCGCGCCAATAGTCCGTCATCCACAAGAGGGCCGCGACCGTCATCACGCCGAGCGCGGCGATCGTCAGCAGATTGATCGCGGCGATGCGCATGGGCTTGGCGCCGAGATGGGCGCGCGCGCCAATGACCAGCGCGGCCAGGAGCCAGGCGGCGCTGTGCACGCCCGTCTCGACGAAACCCACTGGCTGCAGCAACAGCGCGCCCTCGCTGAAGACGAGCCGCACGACGAGGCTCGCGGCGGAGACAGCGAGGCCGATCACCAGGAGTTCAAGCAGGGCGGCGAGTTTGGGGGCGTCGTGCCGCGCGGTGAGGTAGGACGCGCCGCCCAGAAATCCAGCCGGGACGCAAAGGCCGCTGATCACGAGCGGCCAGGCGGGCCAGTGCTGCGCTTCGGCAAGCACCATCTGGGCAGTGGCCGCCGCGTAGGGCAGGCTCAGGAGCGCCGCAACGCCCGCAAATGCGCGCCACGTGCCTTCCGAAAAACGCGCGTCGAGTGCGACCAAGCCGAACGCGACAAGCGCGAACGCGGTAGAGGCCAGCGGCGCGGGCAGCGCCAGCACAATGGCGGCGGTGATCGCCGCAAAGCCGGCCAGCGCCAGCATCCACAAGGAAAACCGCAGGGCATGCAGTCCGCGATCGCGGCGCATCGCTGCCGAGGTGATGATCAAGCCGAGCACTGCAGCCAGAACGACCAGCGCGGCGGCCGCGGCGAAGGGATTGGCAAGGCCTTGTTGCGCGCCGTTCAGCGCCAGGATTGCCCCTAGCGCTCCAAAGGCGCCGGTGCCGGCGATGGCGACGCCGCGCGCACCAAGATGGGGCACGCGGATGACGGCAATCCCCAAGAAGAGCGCGCCGGCCCAGCTGGTTGCCGGTGTGAACCAGATCGCCGCGCTCGGCTGGCCGCTCAGCACGAAGAGGCCGATCACGGCCGCGCCGAACGCCGCAAGGTGCATCGGTTCGAGACGAAGGCTCATCGCGCCGACAATTGCCGCCAACGCAACGATGACGCCGAAAGCCACGCCCGCCGGCCCGACCATGCCGGTCTGGCTGGCGAGTGCGAGCGCGGCGGCGCTCATGGCGAGGGCCATCGTGGCGCCCGGCGTCGCGCGCCGCAGGTGCGCGTGCAGCAAGCCCGCAGCGCCCGCGAGCGCGACGCACATCGCGTAGCTCATGGGATCGGCGTGCGCGGCGCCTAACGCAAAGCCGAGCGAGGCCCACGCCGCCGCGGTGGAAATCGAGGCCCACGCCGCGACCATCCAAACCGGGCGCAACGCGACCACCATCATCGCCGCGGCGATCGCCAGCCCGGAAGAAACGATGATCGGCGGATCGGCGTGGAAGAAAAAGCCGATGGCGGGCGCCGCCGCCAGCATGCCGAGTACAAGACCGCGCAGCGTCTCAGGAGAAAACATGACGCGGCTCAGCGGCGGCCGGCCGCCGCTCTCGGGCGCTTCCACTTGAGACAACCGCCACGTGCGGGCCGCACGCTCAAGCGGGCCGCTTGGCGCCGCGGCCTCTTCCGCGATCGGCCCGACGGATCCGGCGCGGGCGCGTTTCGCAACCTGCGCGGCAGCCTGTACGCCAGAGGCCTGACGCAACTCGGCTAGTTCGGTCCGCGTCGCCTCCAGCCGGCGCCAGAGAAAGACGAGCGCGGCCGCCGAGCCGATCGCGTAGATGGCGAAAAGAATGGTGAGGAGCAGCCCCATAGGAAGCGTTACCTAGCGGAGCGGGACCGCAATAACAGCCCAAAACCGGTCAATCCGGTCTCAAACTGAACCGTTGTGGCCGCGATGCGACGGTCTAAGTCTCGGATTTCCTAAGGAACTTTTGCGTTTGCGCCATCCCCGCAGGATAGGCTTCCGCCCCTGCAGGATTGGCGATCTGTGTCCAATGATCCCGTACGGCCTCGGCCGAGGCGGCGCTCCCGAGATAGGCGCCCTCCGTTTCGACCATCTGCGCGATAGCGAACACGCCCGCGCCTGCGGTCAGGATCGCGCCGTTCGGCGCTTCGCGCGATGCCAGATAGACGACGCCGGGCGTGACGTGCTCGGGCGCAAACTTCGCGAGCATCTCCGGCGGCATCAGGTTGTCGGTCATGCGCGTGGCGGCCACCGGCGAGATCGCGTTGACGCGGATGTCGTTCTTTCCGCCTTCCAGCTTCAGCGTGTTCATCAGGCCGACCAGCGCGAGCTTGGCCGCCCCGTAATTGCTCTGGCCGAAATTGCCGTAGAGGCCGGTCGACGAGGTCGTCACCACGATGCGCCCGTAATTCTGCGCGCGCATGATCTCCCACACCGCCTTCAGCGGCTTGACCGCGCCCATCAGGTGAACGTCGACAACCGCGGCGAAGTCGGAGGCTTCCATCTTGGCGAAAGTCTTGTCGCGCAGGATCCCGGCATTGGCGATCAGCGCGTCGATGCGGCCCCATTTCGACATGGCGCGATCGACCATCGCCGCAACGCCCGCGTCATTCGTGACGGACGCGCCGTCGGCCATGGCATCGCCGCCCGCCCCAGTAATTTCCGCAACGACAGCGGCGGCTGCGGCGGAGGATCCCCCGGACCCATCCATCGCGCCGCCGAGATCATTGACCACCACCTTCGCGCCGCGCCGGGCGAAGTCGAGCGCGTGGCTGCGTCCCAGGCCGCCGCCCGCGCCGGTGACGATGACGACTTGGCCGTCGAAGCGAATATCGGACATTTTTCCCCGCCAGTACTGAGCGCGTTCTGATGTGACCGACGCGCTCCCCCGTCAAGCACTCGCGCCAGCGCGCTTGGCCGACTTCCGCTGCGGTTTTGCCCGTTTGCTTCGCTCCTCATGCAGCAGCTTGGCGTTTTTTTCGACCTCAGTGAGGATGGCGTCCAGTTCTTCGTCGCTCAAATGCTCGATGCCGATGAACTTGTTGTCGGTGTCGCCGACACGGATGATCTCATCGAGCTTGGCCTGGATCGCGGCATTGTCGCGGTTCTGCGTGTTCTGAATCAGGAACACCATCAGGAAGGTGACGATCGTGGTCGAGGTGTTGATCACGAGCTGCCAGGTGTCCGAAAAGCCGAACAGCGGACCGGTCAAAGCCCAGGCGACCACAAAGGCGCAGCACGCCATGAACGTGATGGGACGCCCGGTGAATCTGGACACGCTTGAGGCGAAGCGCGTGAAAGCGCGGGTGACAGGGGCCATGCGGCAGCAACGGACCGCGCCGCCCGGAGTTCCCGGCCGGGCCCGGCAGCGCCGCCTTAGTGCAGCCGTTCGCCCAGCTTGTCGGCGCGTTTGCGCAATTTGGTTGCGTATTTGCGCAGCGCGCGTTCGGCGCGCTCAGCAGCGTCGGCGTCTCCTGCGAGCGCTGGCTCAGCTTCAATTCGCGTCAACAACAGCAAGGCGTCGCGCTCTCGGCCAAGCAGCTGGCCTAGCGCCTTTGTCGTCTTGCGCCGGCGCGGGCCCGGCCAAACGTCATCGAGCAGCGTCGCCGCATACAGCCGTTCCTTTTCGCGCTTGCGCCAATCGTGCCGCCGCGCCGCCTCGTCGCGTTTGCGGCCGCGCGTGCGCCGCGCTCGCTTTGCGATGTGCTTTGCTCCGGAGCGAATCTGACGCGCAGAGGGCTCGGGCCAAACCTGAGCAAGCGCGATGAGGTCGCGAATGCCGCCGCGCACAGCGTCCAAATCGAGCGCCGGCAGATGATCGCGCTCGGTTTCCAGCGCATCGGCTGCGTGAATCAAACCAGCTGCGCTCTTGTGATTGGCTTTCTCGGCCAGCTTGCGCGCAGTGGCCGCGAGCGCGACCAGATCGCGCGCTTGGCCGAGCTGACGCATCACGGTGCGCGCTGAATCGTTGAACACCGCCGCCAGGCCCGGCGCGACAGCCTTGCCTACGCGCCCGAGTGCGCGCGCCCGCTTCAGCCGCACGCGACATCGATGCAGCCTCTTCGGCCCGCTGCCGGATTCTAATTCTTCCAACGCTGCGTTCAGTTCTTGCGCCATCGCTGACCGCAAGTCGAACGCCGCCCCAGGCGATCGCATGGTGTTTCTCTTCTGCCCCGCATCGCTCAGCTTCCTGAGCGCATCCTGATCTTCTTGAGCGTGCCGGAAAAAGCAAGCAGCGGGTGTGAAAGTTGTGTAACTAGCCCGCGCACGAATATCAGCGTGCGTGTTGCGCGCAGCACTTCGCCTTCGGCCTCTACGACATCGTCAAGCGTGCCTGCTTTCAGAAATTCGCTATTGCATGTGAGCGTCACCGCTCTCTCGCCGGCCAATTCCTGGTGGGCGATGCAGAAAAGCGCGAAGTCGGCAAAGCTCATCAGCGCGCCGCCGTGAATCGCGCCGCTTCCGTTCAGGTGTTCGCGCCGCGGCTCGAACGCGCAGCGCACCCGCTCCCCGTCCACGCGAAAACAGAACGGCCCAAGCGCGGTCTCGTAGGGATCCCCGCCCGCGCTCCAGGTGCTCCACCCCGCGAACCGGCCCTCTTTGACTGAGACAGGGCCACCCGCGGGCGCGTCGCCCGCGCCGTCGGCGCTCATCTATCTGTTTCTCCTTGGCTGATTGCCGTGCTGACATGGTATGTAGCAGCGGGCAAGGCAGGGGTGATGCGGTTTCTGGTCCTGATTCTGAGCGTTCTGGCGTTGGCGCAATGCGCCACGACGGAGGATCATCGCTTTCATGTCGGGGAGTCGGAAAAGGCTTTTGTGATCATCGGCGTCGCTGAGACCGCCGGCAATCGCGAGGCGCGCTACACGCTGCTCTGGCGCCAGCTGGACGCCGCCGGCGCGTTCGCGGCGCATGAAGGGCGCACCAGCTTCGAGGCGCGGACCAACGAGAACAACACCGTGCGCGTCAACGGCATACCCGGCGAGTTCGAAATGCTCCAAGTCGAGCCCGGCGTTTATGCGCTCGACAGCGTCTTTGCCGAAATCCGCGCCGACCGGGTGGATTATGTCGCCGATGGCGTGATCACGGGGCCGGAGCGGCCCTCGTTTGAGGTTCGTCCGGGCGAGGCGATCTATCTTGGCATCTGGCAGGCGGACATCGAGGATGTGCGCGCGGTCACGCGGCCCTGGCGTCAGGACGAGGCCGATCTCCGCGCGGTGCTGCGCAACTCGGATGAAGTCGTGGGACATGTTCGCATTCGCGAAACGCGTCCGCGCAACGTGGCGTGCGCGCCGCACCAGTTGAACAACCGCTCGCGCCGACAGGTTTGCTGATGCACGACGAAACGCTTGACCAACTCCTTTCCGGCATTCGCCGCTTTGTGAATGAGCGGCTGATCCCGCTCGAAGCGAAGGTGTCGGAAGACGACGCGGTCCCCGCAGACGCGCTGGCGGAAATGCGCGCGCTAGGCCTCTTCGGCCTCTCGATCCCGGAGGAGTACGGCGGGCTTGGGCTTTCAATGGAAGCCGAATGCCGCGTGATGTTCGAGTTCTGCCGCTGCTCGCCGGCCTTCCGCTCCGCCTTCGGCACCAATGTCGGCATCGGCAGCCAGGGGCTCGTGATGTTCGGCACGCAGGCGCAGAAAGAGCGCTGGCTACCGGGCATCGCCTCAGGCGAAGTGGTCACGTCGTTTGCGCTCACTGAGCCGGAGGCTGGTTCGGATTCCGGAGCGGTGCGCACGCGCGCGGAACTGAAGGGCGATCACTACGTCCTCAACGGGTCGAAGCGCTATATCACCAACGCCGCTCGCGCTTCGCTCTTCACCGTCATGGCGCGCACCAATCCCGAAGTGAAGGGCGGCGCCGGCGTTTCCGCCTTCCTCGTGCCGAGCGATTTGCCGGGCGTTTCGGTCGGCAAGCCGGAAAAGAAGATGGGTCAGCAGGGCGCCCACATCCACGACATCAATTTCGACAATGTCAAAGTGCCACTTGAAAACCGGCTCGGCGAAGAGGGCCAAGGCTTCCGCATCGCCATGCAGGTGCTCGATCGCGGACGATTACACATCTCTTCAGTCTGTGTCGGCGTCGCCGAGCGTTTGATCGAGGAAAGCGTGCGCTACGCCGCCCAGCGCAAACAGTTCGGCCAGCCCATCGCCAACTTCCAGATGATCCAGGCCATGCTTGCCGATTGCCGCGCCGAAGCGAACGCCGGTCGCGCCATGGTGCTGGAAGCGGCGCGCAAGCGCGACGCCGGGGAAGACGTCACCATGGATGCGGCGGCAGCGAAGCTCTTCTGCTCGGAAATGGTCGGCCGCGTCGCCGACCGCGCGGTGCAGATTTTCGGCGGCTCGGGCTACGTCGCCGATTACGGCATCGAGCGCTTCTATCGCGATGTCCGCATCTTCCGCCTCTACGAAGGCACCAGCGAAATCCAGCGGCTCATCATCGCCCGCGAAATGATGAAGCGGGGCGGGTGACCTCGCCTAGTGCGGCGTGAGTGAGATCGCGGACTCGCCGTTTTCCATAGGCACGCGGTCGCGCATGCCAAAGGTGTAAATCGCCCACCCCGCGGCGAGAATGGCGACCAGGATCAGCGGCACGACGCCTTTGCGGATTTTCATTGCGTCTCTCTTCCGCGCATGCAGACAAATGTCCAGCCTCTGCACCGATGTGTGGACGCCGCCTCTGGGACGCCGCTATCTGCGCGCATGGCCAGCAAGCCCGTGACCAAGCTGGACGCGCTCGTTGCGGAAATCTCCGCGTGCCGCGTTTGCCCGTTGCCGCATGAACCGCGCCCGGTGGTCTGGGTGCATCCTGCTGCGAAAATTCTGATCGCCGGCCAGGCGCCCGGGCGTCGCGTGCATGAAAGCGGCATTCCGTGGAACGATCCTTCAGGGGACCGGCTCAGGGACTGGCTGCAGCTCGATCGCGACAGCTTCTACGACAAACGCAACATCGCCGTGGCCGCGATGGGGTTTTGCTATCCCGGAACGGTCAAGGGCGCCGACCTGCCGCCGCGCAAGGAATGCGCGCCGCTCTGGCGCCCGCGTCTGCTGCCGCTGATGAAAAATGTGCGGCTCACCCTCCTGGTCGGCGCCCATGCGCATCGCTATCATTTGGGTGCTGCGGTGAAGCGCACGCTGGGGGAAACGGTGCGCGCGTGGCGCGCCTATCCTGACGACGTGATGCCCTTGCCGCATCCTTCGTGGCGGAACACTGGATGGTTGAAGCGCAATCCCTGGTTCGAGGCGGAGCTCTTGCCAGAGCTGCGGCGCAGAGTGTCGTCTGCCTTGCGCTGATGCTGATCGCCGCGTGCGTGCCGACGGTGCAGCGCGCGCAATCGCAGCTTGAGGGTTTCACCGGCCCGCGCTTCGACGCCGCCGGCGAACGCTTCATGAGTTTTGACGGCGCCGCGCTTGGGCTCACGGCATGGCTCCCGCCGGAAGGCGCTGCGCCGAGCGCCGTCATCATCGGCCTCCACGGCATGAACGACTACGCCAACACGTTCTATCTGATGGGCCCGTGGTTCGCCGAGCGCGGCGTGCCGCTCTACGCATACGACGCGCGCGGTTTCGGCCGTTCGCCACAGCGCGGCGTGTGGGGCGGCGAGCACCTGATGACGGAAGATTTGCGCACCGCCGTTCTCGTGGCGCGCCGCGACTATCCGAACGCGAAGATTGTCGTCGTGGGCGACTCGATGGGCGCGGCCGAGGCAATGGCGACGTTCGGGGCGGAGGCTGCGCCGCAGATCGATCGCCTGGTTCTGGTCGCGCCGGCCGTTTGGGGCTGGTCGACCATGCCCGATCAGTACGCGCTGACGCTTTGGCTGAGCGCTCACATTTTTCCCTGGACCGCCGTTGAGCCGCCCCGCGGTCTCCAGCGCGCTCACGTTGCCTCCGACAATCGCGCGGCGCTGATCCAAGCGGGCCGGGCGCCGTACATGATCTGGAACACGCGCATCGATGCGCTCTATGGGCTGGTCAACCTGATGGAGGCGGCCTCCGAGCGCTCCGCCAACCTCCATGGCGACGTGCTCTTCCTCTATGGCGCGCACGATCAGATCATTCCGCGCGCCTCCGCCATTGCCGCGGCGCAGCGTCTGCCGTCGAGTGCGCGCACCGCGCTTTACGAAAATGGCTGGCACTGGCTGCTGCGCGACCTGCAGCGTGAGGTGGTCTACCAGGACATTTTGAGCTTCATCGCCGACCCGAACGCCCCGCTGCCGTCGCAAGCGCCGCCCCTTCGCCCGATCGTCCAAGCAAATAATTAACGGCGCCGGCGTACGATTAGGGCGCTATGGCGCTCGCCATTAAGACTTTGTTTGACAAACGCGCACGCGCCATCCGGCGCGCGAAATTTCGCGCCTGGTGGGAAGGCGAGGATTTCAACGAAGAAGCGGCTCTCGCCGAGATCGAGCGCAAGCTCTCCGAAGCGGCTGCAAACGACGCGGCGGCCGAGGCCGAGCTCTTCGACGAACCCGAATACGACCCGCCGCCGCGCCTCGTCGCGCTGGCGACGCTTTGGGGGGAAGGACGCGTGCGTCCGGGGGACGCCACGGCCGATGGGCTGGAGCCCGCGCGCTTGGGGCTCACTGCCGAGGGCGTGCTTGCCGTGCTCAGCCCCGGTCTGGCCGCGCCCGTGATTGCGGTCGCAGCGGCGTACGCCGGCAAGATCGAAGTGTTCGAGTGGCGCGAGGAAACCGTCGAGGCGCTGAAGCACGCCGTGGCCAAGGCCAAGCTCAGTGATCGCGTTTCCGTCATCCGCATTGATGTTGAAGCGCACGTGTTCGCGCCCAATGCCCATGACGGGCTCTGGAGCACCGACGACTTCGCCTATAGCGGCTATCCTCCGCACCTGGCGCAGCAGATCATGAAGTGCCTCAAACCTGGCGCATGCGCGGTGGTTGAAACCTATCTCGGCTTGCCGGCGGACGAGTTGAAGACGGCGTTCGCGTCATCGTTCGCCGAGCCGCAGATTCGCGCGCATGGCGACGTCCTGCAATTCTTCAAGGACGCGGGTCTCGTGCTGGAAGGCGACGAAGACCTGACGGAGGAATTCCTCGGCATGGCGCGCGGCGCCTTCAAGGCGCTCGGCGAGCGTTTGGCGCAAGGCGGGGGTTTGGAGCCTGCCGCCGCGCGTGAACTCGCGTGGGAGGCGGAGGCATGGCGCATGCGCCTGAAGCTGCTCGCGCAACGCAGGCTCGAACGGCGCCGCTTTGTCCTGCGCAAGCCTCAGGACGCGAAGGCGAACGCGCCCGCGGGCTGAATCTGAACATCGACGGTGTCGCCAAGCGGCGTGCGCGCCGGCACAAGCGCGCGCCAGATCACGCGCTCCGCTTCGATTCGCACCAGGTCGTGGGCGCCATGCGGGCGCATGTCGACGACGCGCGCGAGCTTGCCCGGCGCGAGCGCGATGGCCTCGGCGCGCACCGCGGCGCGCGCGGCCGTTCCGGATGGAAGTCCTGATGCCGCGACAGCGCCAAACGGTGTCGCGATAACGCCGTTTTCGGCGCGGCCGTCATAGACGTTGATCGGCCCCAGCGCGGCCGCGGCGTCGACGGAAGCGGGCTTATCGTAAGCTTCGCGCGGCGCGGCCTCCTGCAGCAGCTTGCCGCCTTTGAGGATCGCCAACCGATCCGCCACGAGCAACGCTTCTTCTGCGTCGTGCGTGACGAAGATAGTCGTCGTGCGCGTCTCGGCCAGTGCCGCAATCGAAGCGTCCCGCAATTCGGCGCGCTGCACCGGATCGAGCCCGGAAAAGGGCTCATCCAGCAACACGGCGCGCGGCCGGGGCGCCAGCGCGCGCGCCAGCGCGACGCGCTGCTGTTCGCCGCCGGACAGTTCATGCGGAAACGCGCTTGCGCGATGTTTGAGGCCGACGCGATCAAGCCAGCTCAGCGCCTGCGCCTCACGCTCAGCGCGCGCTAGCTTATCCAGGCCAAACGCAACATTTGCCGCCGCAGTCAAATGTGGGAACAGCGCATAGTCCTGAAACACCATGCCGACGCGACGCTGCTCCGCGGGAAGCGTGCGCCCGTGCGCCGAGACGATTTCATCGCCGAACCGCACTTCGCCCGCATCGACTGGCTCAAGTCCCGCAACGAGCCGCAGGATCGTGGATTTGCCCGAGCCCGAAGGACCAAGCAGCGCGAGCACCTTCGCGTCCGGCGCTGTCAGCGTGACGTCGTCCAACGCCAAGACGCCCGCATAGAGCCGGCGCACATTATGCAGGCTGACGTTGCTCATGGGCGCCCCGCGCGGAAGCCGGCGCGCGCGCGCGTCAGGCTTCGCGTGAGCAGAATGATCGGCAAAAGGCCGGCGAGAAAGATCAGCAAGGAGGGCGCGGCCGCTTCGAGGAGGCGTTCATCGGAGGCGTAGGCATACGCTTTGATCGCGAGCGTGTCGAAGTCGAATGGGCGCAGGACGAGCGTCGCTGGGAGCTCTTTCAGGATCTCCACAAAGAGGATGAGCGCCGCGGCCGCCAGACTCGGCGCCGCAATCGGCAGATCGATTTCGGCAAAGCGCCGCCAGGGCCCGGCGCCCAGTGTCCGCGCCGAGGCATCGATGCCCTTCGACAAGCGCGCGAGCCCCGCATCGATGGGCTGCACGCCAGCGGCGGCAAAGCGCGCCGCGTAAGTCCACAAAAGCGCGACGATGGCGAGGCCGGCGCCAAATCCGCCAACCCAGCCCGCTTCGCGCGCGAGCCCAAACAGCGCGAGCGCGCCCATCGCGATCACCGCGCCAGGCGCCGCATAGCCCATGCCGGCCGCGTAGAGCGATGCCTTGCCGATCCCGCTCGCACGCCGCGCCGCCACTGCGATCGCCGCCGCGAGCGTGAGGGTCAACAGCGCGCCGCCGCTCGCCAGCAGAAGCGAATTGATGGCCGGCGGCACGATCTCTTCGACATGCGGATGCAGCACTGCGAGCCGCGCCAGCCACGCGAGCGGCAGCAGCGCGCCGAAGAGGATGAGCGCGGTGCAGAAGAGGGTCGCCGCGGCGTTTGCGAGCGGGCGCAAATGATAGCGCGGCAATGGCCGCCAGCGCGTCGATCCGCCGGAAAACACGGCGCGTCCGCGCGCGCGCCGTTCTATTGTGAGAAAAACGACAGCGGCTACAAGCAGGACGGCGGAGATTTGCAGCGCCAGGTGCGGCGCGCCATGCGCGTACCAGGCGCGGAAGATCGCCGTTGACAGCGTCGTCTGCCCGAAGTGTTGCGCCGCGCCATAGTCGGCGGCAATTTCCATGCAAGCGAGCGCGCCGCCGGCGGCAATGCCCGGCCGCGCCAAGGGCAGCGCCACGCGCCAGAACACATCCCAGGGCTTCGCACCGAGCGTCCGCGCTGCTTCCAGAGCGCAGGAAGATTGGCTCACGAACGCGGCGCGCGCGGCGAGATAGACATAAGGGTAGAGGCCCAGCGCGTAGATAAATGCGAGGCCCCAGAAGCCGGACACTTCGATCGGGCTCACGCCGCCTGCCCAGGTGAGGCTCGCGTAGGAATAGGAGAGCACATACGAAGGCGCCGCGAGCGGGATCACCAGCAGCCATTCGAAAAGGCCGCGTCCGGCAAAGCGGCACAGGCTGACGAGCCACGCCGCCCCAGAGCCAAGCACGATCGCGCCGCCGCCGCCGACGGCGATCAGCGCCAGCGTGCCGAGCGCGCCGTCGCGCAGCAGGGCGCCGCCGAAGCGAGCATCGCTTCCACCGCTCAGCGCAAATCCAATGACCGCAATTGCCGGCGCCGCGCAGATCAGGGTCGCCAATGCCGCGACAAGCGCAACGCCGTCGACGGACGCACGGCGCGCGGGCGCGGTGGGTGCTGCCTCTAGCGCCAACCGACCGCTTCGAAAATGCGCGCTGCTTCCGCCTGATGGCGGCCCAGTGCGTCGAGCGGGATGGTTTCCTCGCGGAAGTCGCCGAGCGCCGCGAGCGCCGGCGCAGGCGCGATGTTGGGCCGGATCGGGTATTCATCGTTGAGAGGCGCAAGCAAAGTCTGCGCTTCATCGCTGATCAGATATTCGAGCAATTGAACCGCGCGCTCCGGGCGCTTGGCGTGCGCCGCGACGCCGGCGCCAGAGATGTTCACGTGCGTGCCCGCGCCGGCTTGATCTGGAAACACCAGGCCAGTGCGTTCGGCCGCTTCTCGCTCCGCCGGATCCTGTGAGTTCTTGAGGCGCACCCAGTAATAGTGATTGACCAGTGTGGCCTGCGCATCCCCGGCAGCGACGGCCTTGATCTGGTCCGTGTCGGCGCCCTGCGGATCGTGGGCAAAATTGGCTTTGACGCCGGCCGCCCAGGTTTGCGCGTTCTCCGCGCCCAGCCGCTCGATGCGCGAGGCGAGGGTCGAGAGCTGATACGTGTTGGTCGAGGAGCGCATCACGATCTGGTTGCGGAAGCGGGAGCTTGCGAGGTCGTCGTACGAGGCGACTTCTTCCGGCTGCACCGCGTCGCGCCGGTAGATGATCACGCGCGCGCGCCGCGTGAAGCCCCAGTATGCGCCGTCAGGGTCGCGGAGTCGCTGTGGCACGCCTTGCTCCAGCGCCGGCGTCGTTGTGTTCTGCAAGAGGCCCGCATCCTTGATGCGCCAGAGATTGCCGGCGTCCGCCGCCACCACGAGATCGGCTTCCGTCGCTTCGCCTTCCGCACGCAGGCGCTCGAGCAATTGTTCGGCGCTCGCCGGCAGCACGCGCACGCGTACGCCGGTTGCTTCCTCGAAGGCGGCATAGAGCCGGCGATCCGCATCGTAATGCCGCGCGGAATACACATTCACGTACTGGTCTGTGCCGCCGCGCTCGCCGCAGGCCGCGAGGGCGGCGGCCGAAGCACCAAGCAAAGCGAACGAGCGGCGGTTGAGCAGCGGAGCCTCCTAGATACGGAACTTGCGAACCATTCGCAAATGCTCAGCAAGTGCCTCCACGGTCAAGCCCGCGCGCCCGCGCGGCTTGACGCAGGCAGGAGCGCCCATCATGGTCCGCGCCCTCCGAACCACTGGATTTCGGGCGCGTAGCTCAGCGGGAGAGCACTCGCTTCACACGCGAGGGGTCACAGGTTCAATCCCTGTCGCGCCCACCATCTTTTCAAACACTTAGCGTGTAAAACTTTCCAGAAATCGCCGTGAACGCGCGCCGCCTTGGGTCGCGGCCACCCGGCGAACAGCGCTCAACCCTCTTGGCGTTCCGCGTGCGCGAGCGGCGCCTTTCGGTTGGGCCGCCGGGCGGCGCGCCCATAGAGATAGCGCATGGCGGGCGCGGCGATGAAGATCGACGAATATGTGCCGATGACGATGCCGAAGATCATCGAAACCGAGAATCCATAGAGAGCGTCGCCGCCAAAGGCGGCCATCACAGCGAGGGCCATAACGCCGGTGACGCCGGTAATGATGGTGCGGCCCAAGGTTTCGTTGATGGAAAGATCAATCAGCTCATTGAACGGCATGCGCTTGAACTTGCGCAAGTTCTCACGGATGCGGTCGAGCACGACCACCTTGTCGTTGATCGAGTAGCCGATGATTGTGAGGATGGCCGCCACCGCAGTCAGCGTGAATTCCATGCCGGTTAGGGCAAAGAGGCCGAACGTGAGGATAACGTCGTGCGTCAGCGCGATTATGGCGCCGACGCCGAAGGTCAGGCCGAAACGAAACCAGATGAACGCGAGCATGAGGCCGATCGCGGACACAAGGGCCATGACGCCTTTGCCGAGCAATTCTCCGGAAACCTTGGGGCCGACGATCTCGCGCTTTTGGAATTGCACATCGGGGTGAAGTTCCAGAACGCGCGTCTCGACGCGAACGGCGGTCTCAGTCGCATCGGCGCCTTCTGGCGTTTCGAACCGTATCAAGGCCGAGCGCGTATCTGCAAACGCCTGCACTTGGACATCGCCCACGCGCATGTCGCCGATTTCACTGCGCAGACGGGCGAGATCGATCGGCGCTGTTGCGGTCGCAATCTCGATAACAGTGCCGCCCCTGAAGTCGACGCCGCAATTCAGCCCCGCACAAGGCGGGGTGAAGGGGGTAAGTGTCAGCAAGAGCGCGGCCATGCACGCGACCAGCGAAACGGCGCCGAAATAGGGCGCCATCGATGTCGCGCGAAGATTGGTCTTTTGCGGCAAGAGCTTGATCAATGGCCAAATGCCGCTGCCCGCGATCGGCAAGTGCTTGGGCCGGACTGTTCGGAACCACCAGGCCAGCAGCACCTGCGTGACAAACACGGACGTAAAGACGGACGTGAACACGCCGATGGTGAGAGTCCAGGCGAAGCCCTTCACGGGACCCGCGCCCAGGAAGAACATGATCAGCGCCGCACCCAGGTGCGTGGCGTTGGCGTCGAGGATCGTCACGATGGCGCGGCTGAAGCCTGCGTCACCGGCCAGGACGGGTGACTTGCCATGGCGAACCTCATCGCGCATTCGCTCGTAGATGAGCACGTTGGCGTCCAGCGCCACTGCGAGCGTGAGAATAAGGCCGGCGATGCCCGGCAATGTGAGCGCCGCGCCGGCGAGCGACATCACCGCGAGGATGAGAACGCCGTTCAGCACCAAGGCGGCGACGGAGATGCCGCCGAAGAGAAGGCCGTAGGCCAAAACCATGAAAATGAGAACGAGCGCGAAGGCGAGCACCGTCGAGATCTGGCCGGCTTCGATCGCGTCTTGACCGAGCTCGGCGCCGATCGTGCGTTCTTCTTCGATGGTCAGCGGCACAGGCAGCGAGCCCGCGCGGAGAAGCAGTGACAGTTCCTGCACCTCCTCGGTGGTGAAATGGCCGCTGATCTGACCGGACCCGCCGCAAATGGGTTCGTTAATGACCGGATGGGTCAGGATGCGGTTGTCTAGAGCGATTGCGAACGGCTTGCCCACATTCGCCCGCGTGAGCCGGCAGAAAACCCGCGCCCCCTCGTCATCGAAGCGAAAATTGACCACCGGCTGATGTGTCTGCGGGTCGAATCCCGCCGAAGCGTTGACGAGTGCATCGCCTTGGAGTGCCGGGCGTCGCTCGACTACGACGCCTTCTTGATCATCTCCGGTGCTGTGTACAAAGGGCATGAAGACGGCGGGGCCGCGCCCCGACTGCGCGGCTGCCGGGCTCACGTCTTCACGCAGGAGGTGAAATGTCAGTAGCGCAGTTTGACCGACTCTGGCGCGCAGTGCGGCAGGATCGGTCTCGCCAGGCGCCTGGATGACAATGCGGTCGTCGCCTTGGCGCACGATGGTGATTTCGTTGACGCCGGACGGATCGATACGATTGCGCAGGACCTCGATTGAGCGGGCGACCGCCTCACTTGCGAGGGCGCCGGTCGCTTGTCCACTGAGCCTGCCCTCGATAAGCCCGCCGTTGGCGGCGAATGTGACGCTCGCACGATCCGATTCGCCGCCCGCAGATTGACCAACAGTTTGACGCAGCAGGGCCAGGGCCCGGTTCGTCTCGCTCGGATTGGCGATGCGTATGCGTGCGACATCGCCTGTCGAGGATGCCGACGCTGCGGCCGCGTCAATGCGCGGTCGGGCTTCGCGCAGGGCCGAAGTCATGGAGTCCGCCACTTGCTCGAGCCGTTGCCGGCGAAGTGATTGAGTGTCGACCTGCAGCATCATCTGCACGCCGCCGCGAAGGTCGAGACCAAGATTGATAGTGGAGGTGCGAAGGAAGCCAGGCAGATGCGCGCGCATATCCGCAGGCACAAGGTTCGGTCCCGCGAAGGTGACGCCGAGGATCAGAGAAAGAACGACAAGAACAACGCGCCATCGCGAAATCTGAATCATGGCATCTCTCGTTGGTCGCAGGGCGTCTGGTGCGCGAAGGCGATCGCTGCGTTCCTGGGGAACGCGGCAGGACGCGTCGCGGCGCCGTCAATGACCTATTATTTGGAGCTAACTTGCCGATCCCCTAGCCGAACCCGGTCAGCTAGGGGTTATCCGCGCGAGAGGTCGCGGACGATGGTGCGTTCATCGAGATGAGAGCGCAATATCATCACGGCGATATTGGTCTCTGAGCGCACACATTCAAGCTTGTGTACGGCATCAGGCTTGCGACAGGAAAGGTCGCACGCTTGGGTCATCGGATTGCGGACCCGATCTTGCTGGCGCGCTGAATGATCCGCGGCTTCCCCGGGCGAAACACGATTTCGACGCTGCGGCCTTGAGCGCGGAGTTTGTCCGCAGCCTCCTCCGCGCTCTCTCGCGCCCAAGCCTTTCTGGTATAATCGCCGTAGAACACGCCGTCGCATGTCACACGGAAGATGCCGCGGCGGCGCGCGATCTGGAGCTCAATAGCCGTCAAGCTGTGACCCCCTCTGGAACCGCGCCGCGCCGTTGTGCGCGGGCTGCGGTGGTAAGCGCGATCAGCGCGTCGCAAGAGAACGGTTTCTCGAGCATCGGAGCGTGTTTCCATTCCGGCCTCAGGCCACGAACGCCGAGGCCGGAAATAAACACGAATGGGATGCTCTTGCGCATGAGGGTGGCGGCGACCGGATAGACTTGCTCGCCGGCGAGATTGATGTCGAGCAGGGCCAAATCGAACATGGGGTCGGCGGCGTAGCGCAATGCTTCATCGCGCCGTCCCACCGGGCCTACGACTTCATGTCCGTGCGCAAGCAGGCATTGTTCGATGCCGAGCGCGATGAGCATCTCGTCCTCGACCACGAGGACGCGAAGTGGGTTGAGTGCACCTTGAATGGCGGGCGAGGTGATCAACGCGGCGCCTCCATTGGCGTAAGCGGCGCGGTCAGTGCGTAGCGCACGCCCGTGGGCTCGAACGCGAGGTGTGCTTGCCCGCCGAGTTCATAGGCAAGGCCGTGCTCGATCAGTCGGGAGCCCAGTCCGCGCCGCTCCGGGGCTGCAACTGGCGGACCGCCGCTTTCGCGCCAGGAAAACGCAAGCCAGCGTTGGGCGTCACGCTCGTTAAAGCGCCAGCAAATCTCGACCACGCCGTCCGCGACAGAGAAGGCGCCGTATTTGGCGGCGTTGGCGGCGAGTTCTTGTATCGCCATTCCGAACGCCAGAGCCGCGGCTGGTTTGAGCTGGAGAGCGGGCCCTCGAAGCGAGCAGCGTTGCGTCTCGCCGGCGCAGTGGGGCGTGACCTGCGCGCTGACCACGTCATGGAGCGATGCGCCGCGCCAGTCCGCGTCGTGCAGGAGCTTGTGGCTGCGGGAAAGCGCCGCAAGCCGCGTGAGCAACTCAGCCCGAACGGCCGGCGAACTGGGATGGGATTCGAACACCTGCACGGCGATGGCTTGCACGATCGCCAAGGTGTTCTTCATTCGATGGTTCAGTTCCTCTACCACCAGAGACTGATGTTCGCGGCTGTGCGCGAGCGCGCTGACGTCGCGCGCGAGCAAGGCGACGCCGATCATGACGCCGGCGCCGTCCCAAATCGGCGCGGCGGTTATCGATATCGTGCCTGTGCCCAATGGATTGCTGCGCGTGGATTCGACCGGACCGCCGCGCTCGCCGGTGCAGGCCTTGGCCATGAGATGCGGCAGATGATTCACAGCCAGGTGGGGGAGCACGGAGAATATCGATCGTCCGACTGCGCGCCCGGACGTGACGCCGAACAAGCGTTCGGCCGTTTCGTCCCAGCTGAAGACAGTGCCGTCGATGGCAAGGCCGATGATGGTGACCGGCGGCAAGTCAGCGCGAATAGGTCGCCACGTTTGCGCGTCACCACCGCTCAGCGATCGGTGGTCAGCAGGGTGTGGGCGATGGGCGAGGGACATTTGGCGGCTCCGCAAGTCCGGCGCGCATAAGGTCTGTCGCCGGACGTTGAGCGGACTACCTTTGCCGTGGCGGCGGCTTGACTTTACTCAAGAGTCGGAGCGCCGCCGGCTGGCGTAATCTTGGCGCCATCGCGTACGCGGGCCGGAACAGGACATGGCGATGGGATCTGACAAGCAATCGTTCGACCGTGAAAGTGGAGATATCGTCGACGAAGCGATGATAGAGCGCGTGGTGCGCCACTTTTACGAGTCCGCGCGGCGCGATGACATGCTTGGACCCCTGTTTGCGGCGCACGTTGCGGACTGGGAGCCGCACCTGATGCGCATGTGCGCGTTCTGGTCAGCGATCATGCTGGGCACGCGCGCCTATCAAGGCCGGCCGATGCGGATGCACGCGCCCTTGCCGATCGACGCGCGCCATTTTGACCGGTGGCTCGACTTGTTCGAAGCGAGCGCGCTGGAGATTTGCCCCCCGCAAGCGGCGGCGCTATTTGCCGCCCATGCGCGGCGCATCGGTCAGAGCTTGGAATTGGGGATCGCTGGGTCGCGCGGCCTGATGCTGAAGACCGGGGAACGGTTGCCGGCTCTCGAAGAGATGTGAACACGTGTTGGCTGCAGGCGACGCGCGCGAGCCTTGACTTATCGCAACATGGCGCCTGCGCGAGCAGGGATGCTGTCATAGTCAGCAACGGAGACTTTGATAATCATGGCCAACGTCCAACCCCTCGATCGCGCACCAACGGTCGAAGATCATCTCGCCAAAGCGCGCCACGCGGCCGATATCGGCGACGGTCCTCACACGGTCCTGCACGCGCAACAGGCTGTGTGCATGGCCGTGGCCGCGCTTGGCGAAGACATTGCGGCATTGCGAAGCGCGTTAGCAAATCGGGCCTGAAAGTGTTCGCCAACGCGGCGTCCGCTTTCATTGGCTCGCCGCAGAGTCCTACCCCAATTATCGTGACATGAAGAGCGGCGTCGGCGACGTCGCCACCAGTGATCGAGTAACTCCGCCAAACAGTTTTTCTTGAAGCCGGGAATGGCCGTATCCACCCATTACCATCAGATCGGCGCCGACAGCTTCGCATTCCTCCTGCAAGGCCATGCTCGTGGTCTTGTTGGATCCGGGCGCCGTGCGCTGCTGACAGCTCAGCCCAAGATGGCGCAAGTGCGCCGCGATGTCGCCGACGGGCAAGCCTCCATGAGCTTCGTCTTCGATTGTGACGAGAAAGATGTTCTCGGCGACGGCGAGGAGCGGCTGTGCATCTGCGATTGCGCGCGTCGCCGCGCGCGACCCGTCCCAAGCCACCAGGATGGTGCGCCCCAGCGTTTTGCCGCACCAGCCTGGCGGGACCAGTAAGACCGGACGTCCTGACTCAAACAGGATGCGCTCGAGCATGCCGGTCCGCAACGGTGCGTGCGGCGCCCCTCGAGGCCGCCGCAAGATTGTGAGGTTGGCGCGCCGAGATTGGATGGCCGCCAATTCAGCGCTCGCACCTTGGACATACTCGACGCGTTCAACCCGAACCCGATCGGAAAAGCTGTCAAGGCGACGTATCAGTCCCACATATTCGTCATCCGCATCGGGATGGACGATAAGCGGGGACGCGCTCCGTGCGCCGGCGGCGGCTGCTGCTCCAACGGCGTCAAATCCGTAGGCGGAAGTTTGCGCGACGCTGATCAAGGTTGCGCTCACACGCATGGCATGTGTGTTCGACAAAGCCTCCGCCGCGGCAAGCACGGGCTCATCGACTTCCGTCGAAAAGACAAGGGCCATGATATCGCCAAACGACATGCTCGATCCACTCATTGTCGCCGGGGCAGGCTGCCGGTTGCGTAAGCGCAGGAGCTTGATTTTTCTCAAGGCGCAAAGAGCGCCTCACCGGCCCAGCAACACGTTGCGAAGGACCACTGCATCGTTATGCTGCTCGTCGTGAGCGGCATAAACGAGCGTGATCCGCCCCTTTCGCGCTAGGCCACGCAGCGCTTTCATGGGCTCGGCGTTGGCGCGAAGCTCGCTTGCGTAGCGGCGTTGAAAGGCCGGCCATCGCGCCGGATCGTGCCCGAACCATTTTCGCAATGTTGTGCTCGGGGCAATCTCCTTGAACCAATGGCTGATCGCGGCGTCGTTCTTGGTGACGCCGCGCGGCCAAAGCCGGTCGATCAACACGCGCACACCGTCGCCGCGCGAGGCTTGTTCATAGGCGCGTTTTAGCTGCACATTGCCGGCCGGGATCCGTTCGCTCATGACGCGCCGACCGGGAGCTCGTGGATGTGCACGGCCCCGCCTGAGTGCTTGCGCAGGATCGCCGCGGCGGTTTTCTCGGCGTCTTCATTCCAGGCGCGAACCCAGAGCAACAGGCCGCCGCGATCGAGCTGTTTTTGCAGATGCGCGGCGTGATGGTCGCCGATGAACTTGGCCATGATGCCGCCGATCAAGGCGCCGCCGCCGCCTGCGAGCGTTGTGCCGATGATGAGCGCCGCGAGCGTTCCGCCGGACGCAACCACCGCCCCGGTCGCCGCCATTGCGCCGACATACATGAGCACGCCGATGATCGCGCCTTCTGCATCGCCAAGCGCCTCTGGCGATACGTAATCGCTGCGCGGCGTGCCGGGATTGTCGGCTAGCGATGCGATGGAACCGTGGCGCCCGAGCTTTTCCCGCACGGCCTGTTCGCTGGCGAGCAAGCTGAGTGCGGCCCGGTGGAACCCGGAACTCAAGAGTTCGTCGATGGCGTCTTGCAGATTCTCGGCGCGATCGAACACAGCGACCGCTTCGCGCACAGTCCGGGTTTCGCTGACGATCGTCATGGAACGCACTCCAATGGTTAGCCCATGCTGGAGCGGGCCGGCCTCCTCAGACTTGATCTATCTCAAGCTCCCGGCTCGCCGCGGAGCGTTGTGTCGGGTCGTCGGGGCCCTCTCGTCCTGTCGCGCGTTGAATCGGCGGCAACGACAGCAGGCCTGGTGATTAATTGGCAAAGGACGAGCATGCGTTTTCACTCCACAGCGGCCCAGTCTCCGCCGCTCGGGCACATTCGGGCGTTGGTCTCGGATGTCGATGGCACGCTGGTGACGAGCGAGAAGCTGGTGAGCGACCGGTCGATAGAGGCCGTGGCGGCGCTGCGCGAACGTGGAATACTGTTTTCCATCGTCAGCAGCCGGCCCCCGCGCGGTCTGAAGCACCTGGCTGATGCGTTGGCGATTACCGCCCCGATGGCGGCTTTCAACGGCGGCGTTCTGCTCGCGCCGGACATGTCGCCGATCGAGGAACATGTGTTGCCGGCCATCATTGCGCGCCACGCCGCGCACGACCTCACGACGCGAGGCGCTGAGGTCTGGGTGTTCAGCGGCGATGACTGGTATGTCAAAGATGGCGCGAGCCCTTACGTCGCGCGCGAGAAGCGCGCGCTGCAATTCGACCCGATCATCGTCTCGGAATTCGAGCCAGTGCTGGTTCGGGCCGCAAAGATCGTGGGCGTGAGCGACGATCTCGCCCTCATTGAACGCTGTGAGAAGGAAATGGGCCGAACGCTGACCGGCGGGGCCGAGGTGGTCCGCTCGCAGAATTATGCGCTCGACATAACCCATCCGCTCGCAAACAAGGGCGCCGCCTTGGCCAAGATTGCGGCGCGCCTAGGGACGCCGCTTACCGACATTGCAGTTATCGGCGACGGCGGGAACGATGTCTCGATGTTTGCGGAAGCCGGCTTGAGCGTCGCGATGGGAAACGCTTCCTCTGCGGTCCAGAGTGCGGCCGATTTCGTCACCACCAGCAACGACGACGACGGTTTCGCCGAGGCGGTCGAGCATCTCTTCTTGAGCGCATCGGCGCTCGCACGGCGAGCGTCGAGCCCGGTTGGGGGCCCGTGAACGCGCCCGTCTCGATCCTTGAGCGCGTGAAACCGCAAGCAGCGGATCGCAGCACCGCGGCCTTTGCGAACAACGCCCGTTCCGACCCGATCAGGGCCGAACTCTTCAGCGTGGAGCGCCTCGAACAGCACGCCGACAGCTTGGCGCAGGCGCAAGTCGTCACCGCCGACCCACATCGCGGCCGCACGCTCATGGCGCGGTTGCGTGATAATGAAAGGGTGATCGCCGAAGCTTACCGGTCCATCGTCAAGGCGACGCACGAACGGCGCCAAATCAGTCCCGCTGCAGAATGGCTGTTGGACAATTATCACGTCATCGATGAACAGATCCGCGAGATCGTCGACGATTTGCCAAGCGGCTATTATCGCAAGTTGCCGAAACTCGCTGAAGGGCCGCTGGCGGGCTATCCGCGCGTGTTCGGCATTGCCTGGGCTATTGTCGCCCATACCGATAGCGCGCTCGATATCGACCGCCTGACGCGGTTCATCGACGCCTACCAGAAACGCGAAGTGCTCGGGATCGGCGAATTGTGGGCAATCGCCATCACGTTGCGTCTGACGTTGGTGGAGAATCTGCGCCGCTTGGCCGAGGCGATCATCGAACGGCTTTCCGCACGGCGCCGGGCTGACGAATTGGCGGACCACATGTTTGACCCCGACGCGGCTGCGTGGTCACCCGCCGAGTTGAACGGCGCGCCGTGGTCGACGGCGTTCGCGGTGCAGTTGGCGCAGCGTCTGCGAGATCATGATCCGGACGCTACGCCGGCGCTCCAATGGCTGAACAAGAGATTGGCCGCCGAGGGCACGAACACCGAAGCGATCGTACGCAAGGAGGTGCAGCGCCAGAGTGAGACCAATGTCAGCGTGCGTAACATCATCACCAGCATGCGCCTGGTCTCGACTATCAATTGGGCGGAATGGTTTGAAAGCGTCAGCGCGGTCGATAGCATCCTGCGCCAGGCCGGCGGTTTCGCCGCGATGGATTTTTCCACCCGTGACGCGTACCGGCGCGCGGTTGAGGATTTGGCTCAGCGCTCGGGCCATAGTGAAATCGAGGTCGCCGAACGCGCGGTCGCCGCAGCCCGGGCGACGCCCGCAAGTTCGGGGTCGCACGCGCTCACCGCCAGGCTTGGCGATCCGGGCTATTACCTCATCTCGGACGGCCGGCCCGCGTTCGAGAAAGCCTTAGGCTATCGCGCGTCGCTCAGAACCTGGTTCGTCCGCGTACCGGTCGCGGCGGGGATCTTAGGTTATGTCGGTCTGATCGCGACATTCACCGCCATTGTTCTGGGCTTGGGCTTGTTCGGCCTGTCCTATGCAGGCGTCGAAGGTTGGAGTCTGGTCTGGTTTGCGATCGTCGGGGTTGTTCCGGCGTCTGACATCGCCATCGCTATCGTCAATCGCGCGGTCGCCTATCAGGTGGGCGCGACCCTTCTGCCAGGACTGGAACTAAAGGAGGGGATTCCTCACGATCTGCGCACCCTGGTCGCGGTCCCGTCGATGCTAACGAGCGTCGATGAAGTCGAGCGTTTGGTTGCGCAACTCGAAGTGCACTACCTCTCGAATCGAGACGATAACCTTCACTTCGCGCTGTTGTCGGACTGGCGGGACGCCCTCAACGAACAGACAAGCGACGACGCCGTCCTGTTGGATGGGGCCGCCGCAGGCATCAAGCGCTTGAATGAAATGCATGGACCCGCCAATGCCGGCGCGCGGTTCATCCTGCTTCATCGCAAGCGGCTCTGGAACGAGGGGCAAGGCCGATGGATGGGCTGGGAGCGCAAACGCGGCAAGCTCGACGAACTCAATCGCCTCATTGGCGGCGCGACAGATACAAGCTTTGTGGAGGTTGGGAACGCACCGGCCCAAACTCCGCCTGGCATTCGCTACGTGATTACGCTCGATGCCGACACAAGGCTGCCAATCGACGCGGCAAGGCGCTTGATCGGGAAGCTGGCCCATCCGCTCAACCGTGCGATCATCGACGCCAATCGCCGCCGCGTGGTGGCGGGCCACGGCATCCTTCAGCCGCGCGTGACGCCGTCGCTGCCGATCGGCCGGGAAGGCTCTTTGTACCAGCGGACCTTCTCCGGTCCCAACGGGCTCGATCCTTATGCGTTTGCAGTGTCGGACGTCTATCAAGACTTGTTCGAGGAAGGCTCCTATGTCGGCAAAGGCATCTATGACGTAGGCGCATTCCAGGCGGCGACGGATGGGCGGATTCCGGAGAACGCCGTCCTAAGCCACGATCTGCTCGAAGGCATCCTCGCGCGCGCAGGTCTCGCGACCGACGTCGAAGTCGTCGAGGAGTTTCCCTCTCGTTATGAGGTGGCGGCGGCGCGCCAACATCGATGGGTCCGCGGCGATTGGCAGCTCGTGCCCTGGATCTTCGGCTACGCGGGCGAGAGTGGGCGGGGGCGCGGCCTGCCAGCGATCGGACGTTGGAAGCTGTTGGACAATTTGCGCCGCTCATTGTCAGCGCCGGCGACGCTGCTGGCGCTGATTGTGGGTTGGCTCTTGCCTTTCGACGCTGCGTTGATCTGGACCGCGTTCATTGGCCTCACGCTGCTGATTCCGCCCTTGTTGCCGGTTCTCACCGGATTGCTGCCGCGTAGTGCTTTTGTTTCCATGCGCAGCCATGTGCGCGACTTGTCCGGCGACCTGCTGCTCGCCGTATCGCAGGTCGCGTTTCTCATCACGTTCCTTGCCCACCAGGCATGGACGATGATCGACGCCGTCGGGCGCACGCTGTTGCGTGTGTTCGTCCATCGCCGCCGCATGCTCGAATGGGTGACTGCAGCCCAAGCCGCACACGCGGCCCGCCCAGACCGGCGGCGCCTGCTGGCGCAAATGTCAGGAAGCATTGCGTTTGCCGTTGTGGCCGGCGTCGCGATTGCGAACGACGATACCCGAACCTGGTGGCTGGCGGCGCCGTTTCTGGTCGTGTGGGCATTGTCACCCTTGATTGCGCTTTGGGCCAGCGCCCCGCCGCCGGCGGCGGACAAGATCGTGATCGACGAGAAGACCGCCGCTGAGCTACGGTCGGTCGGTCGGCGCACCTGGAGCTACTTCCAGACCTTCATCGGCGCGGAAGACAACTACTTGCCGCCCGATAACTTCCAGGAAACGCCGGCGCCCGTTTTGGCGCACCGAACCTCGCCCACGAATATCGGTCTTTACCTGTTGTCCATCGCAGCGGCGCGCGATTTCGGCTGGATCGGCATGACAGACAGTATCGACCGCGTTGAGGCGACGTTTGCGACGTTGCGCAAGCTCGAACGCTGCCGAGGCCATTTCTATAATTGGTACGACACGCGCGAGCTAGCGCCGCTCTCGCCCAAATATGTTTCGTCGGTGGATAGCGGCAACCTGGCGGGGCACCTCATCGCCCTTGCCAATGCATGCGATGAAATGAACGACGCGTCGGTCATCTCACCGCACTGGCGCGAGGGTCTCCACGATGCGCTTCGTCTGATTGAAAAAGCCGCGGCGCGTCTCGGTGAAGAGCGCGGCGTGGAAACAACGCTGAGCGCGCGCGTGCAAACCAACCTGGACGCCTGTGCACGCCTCATCGAAACCATGGAAGACGCGCCCGCGGCCATAGCGGGAGGTCTGGCCAAGCTTGCGCCATGGGCATCGGCGCTTGTCGAGACCTGCGGGGAGGCGGCGAGCGCGCACGGGGCCGGCGAAGCCGCGGCAGACCTAGTTTGGGCGGCCTCGGCGCTGCAGAACTCGGTCCAGTCGCACCTCAAGGACATCGAGACCCTCATGCCCTGGGCGCTGCTCATCTCGGACGCGCCCGCTCTCGACGCGGACCTTTTTGCTGCTGCGCCGACGCTGGGTCAGCTGCCCGAGTTCTGCGCCGCGCAGGCGTTGCGTCTGCAAACGATGCGAGCGACGCCAGCCGCCGGCGATGTGGCGCGCGTCGCATTGATCGACGCCTTGAGGCGCTCGGAAACGGCGGCTCGCGTTCTTGTTGAGCGGATCGCCGCTGTGAGCGCGTTCGCGCGGGTGACCTGTCATGAGATGGACTTTGACTTTCTGTTCGATACCGGCCGTCAGCTCTTGTCGATCGGGTACCGCGTGGACGATGCCGCGCTCGACGCCAATCATTACGATCTCTTGGCGTCCGAAGCCCGCTTGGCGAGTTTCGTGGCGATCGCCAAGGGCGATGTGCCGGCCAGCCATTGGTTTCGCCTCGGCCGCACGCTGACCCCGATCGATGGCGGGTCTGGTCTGATCTCGTGGTCAGGTTCGATGTTTGAGTTCCTGATGCCTTCGCTCGTCATGCGCGCGCCGACCGGCAGTCTGCTCGAACGCACCAACCGGCTCGTCGTGCGCCGGCAGCGCGACTATGGCGCCAAGCTTGGCGTGCCCTGGGGCATGTCGGAGTCGCAATACAATGTCCGCAACCTTGAGCACACCTATCAATATGCGAGTTTCGGCGTGCCGGACCTCGGTTACAAGAGAGGTCTCGCCGAAAACACGGTGATTGCGCCCTATGCCAGCGCACTCGCTGCGATGATCGATCCGCCCGCCGCCGCGGAAAATTTCGAACGTTTGCGCGAGATCGGCGCGCGAGGCCGTTACGGATGGTATGAGGCTCTCGATTACACGCGTGCGCGCCTGCCCAAAGGAAAGAGTGTTTCAGTCGTGCGCGCCTTCATGGCGCACCACCAGGCGATGACCATCGTCGCCATCGCCGATGCGCTCCATGGCGGCATCATGCGTGAACGCTTCCACGCCGAGCCCATCATCAAGAGCGTCGAGCTTCTTTTGCAGGAACGAATGCCACGCGGCGTCGCGGTGGCGCGTCCACCGCCCGAACGCACCAGGCAGGCGGCCGAGATCGCCGTCATCGCGCCGCCGGCGGAGCGTCGTTTCACTTCGGCGCATTCGTTGTCGCCACGCACTCAGATGCTTTCGAACGGGCGCTACGCCCTCATGGTGACCGCTACAGGTTCGGGTTATTCGAATTGGCGCGACCTCGCGCTGACGCGCTGGCGTGAAGATCCGACGTCGGACAATTGGGGCGCCTACATTTTCCTACGCGATGTTGAAAGCGGCAAGGTGTGGTCCGCCGCCCATCAACCTACTGGCGTCGAGGCAGACGCCTATGAAGTCGTGTTTGCCGAAGACCGCGTCGATTTCTCGCGTCGCGACGGGGCCCTGACGACGCGCACTCAGATTAGCGTCTCACCCGAGGATGACGCGGAAGCGCGTCGCGTCTCGATCACCAATCATGGGCCGCGCACCTGTGAGATCGAGGTGACATCGTACGCCGAACTCGCGCTGGCGCGGCAAGCAGACGATGTCGCCCACCCCGCGTTCGCGAAACTGTTTGTCGAAACCGAATTCGTCCCCGAACTGGGCGCAATCCTCGCGACGCGGCGTCGCCGTTCCGAAGCCGATCCGGCCGTGTGGGCCGCGCACCTCGCCGTCGTCGAAGGGCAAGCGTTTGGCGAAGTGCAGTATCAAACCGACCGCGCGCGCTTTATCGGCCGCTGCCGCAACGTGCGCACGGCCACAGCGATGCGCGATGGCTGGCCATTGGCCGATACGTGCGGCGCCGTGCTTGACCCGGTGTTTGCGCTGCGCCGGAAACTTCGCATCGCCGCCGGCGCCACGGCCCACATCACGTTCTGGACCATGGTTGCAGAGTCGCGCGTGGCTATCCTCGACCTCGCCGACAAGCACCACGACGCCGCCGCCTTCGAGCGCGCAACCACGCTTGCCTGGACGCAGGCGCAGATCGAGCTGCATCATTTGGGCGTCACGCCGGACGAGGCCCAGCTCTTCCAGCGGCTTGCCAATCACGTGCATTATTCGAACGACGTCGTCCGGCCCGCGCCGGAAGCGTTGAAGCGCGGCGCCGGCAAGGCGTCCTCGCTCTGGGCGCACGGCATATCCGGCGATCTCCCCATCATTTTGGCGCGGGTGCAGGACAGCGATGACCTCGACCTGGTGCGCCAGCTTCTCCGCGCGCAGGAATACTGGCGTTTGAAACGATTGGCCGTCGACCTCGTGATCCTGAACGAACGCGCGGCTTCCTATGCGCAAGACTTCCAACAAGCGCTCGACGCCGTGATCCGCACGAACCGCCGCTCGCCCAGAGGAGCCGAGGGGGAAGGGTCCGGCGCCGTCCACGTGCTGCGCGCGGATCTGACCGCGCCCGAAGTGCAGGGCGTGCTGCAATCAGCCGCGCGGGTGGCGCTGCGCGGCGATGGCGGGTCGCTTGCCGAGCAGGTTGCGCGCGTGCGCGATGCGGCGAACGCGCCGAGACGCCGGGCGAAACCGATCACACGCTCGAGCTTCGATGCGGTCGCAACCTCATCCCCTCGCGGAGACCTCGAGCACGCAAACGGTCTTGGTGGTTTTGCTTTGAACGGGGCCGAATATGTCGTGACGCTTCAAGGCGAGGCGACAACGCCAGCGCCATGGGTGAACGTCGTCGCCAATCCGAACTTCGGCTTCGTCGTGGCCGCCGAGGGCGGCGGCTGCACCTGGTCGGAAAACAGTCAGCAGAATCGCCTGACGCCTTGGTCGAACGATCCGGTGAGCGATGCGCCTGGGGAAATATTCTACTTGCGCGATGAGGAGACGGGTGAGGTGTGGAGCGCCACAGCCCATCCCATGCGCGACGCCGGCGCTTCATACAGCGCGCGTCATGGTCAGGGTTATTCTCGATTTGAGACCATATCGCGCGGGATCAGGCTAGAGCTGCTGCAATACGTGCCCGTCGACGATCCCGTGAAAATCTCGCGCCTGACTGTTCGCAACGAATCTGGGCGCAGGCGGCGTCTGACCGTGACCGCTTACGTTGAATGGGTGCTTGGAACGACGCGCTCAGCGAGCGCCCATCACGTCAGCACCGAGATTGATCCCAAGACGCGGGCCATGTTTGCGCACAATCGCTGGAGCAACGACTTCGGCGACCGCGTCGCCTTCGCCGATTGGTGCGGCCGCCAAACCGCCTGGACCGGAGACCGAACCGAATTCCTCGGACGTGACGGCGCATCGGATCAGCCGGCGGGATTGGCGCAAGGTGTCCGATTGTCCAATCGCGTCGGTGCGGGACTGGATCCTTGCGCAGCGTTGCAGGCGAGCATGAACATCGAATCCGGCAGCGCCGGGCGCGCCGACTTTCTGCTTGGACAGGCGCCTTCGGCGGCATCCGCGCAAGAGCTGGTGGCGAAGTACCGCGCGGCCGACCTCGGCGCGGTGTTGGAGACGGTGCGGGCGCAATGGGAAGATGTGTTGGGCGCCGTGCAGGTGCGCACGCCCGATCGCGCGTTGGACATTCTCATCAACCGTTGGCTCCTCTACCAGACGCTCTCTTGCCGGGTCTGGGCGCGGGCGGGCTTCTATCAATCGAGCGGCGCCTATGGCTTCCGCGACCAATTGCAGGACGTCATGGCCTTGTGCATCGCAAGACCCGACATTGCGCGCGCGCATCTGCTCAGAGCGGCGGGACGCCAGTTCGAGGAAGGCGATGTCCAGCACTGGTGGCTGCCCGAGCGCGGCAATGGCATTCGCACGCGCATTTCCGATGACCGGATCTGGCTTGCCTATGTCGTCGCCCATTATGTCACGACGACCGGCGATAATTCGGTGCTCTCCGAGAACACGCCGTTCTTGTCTGGGCCCGTGTTGCGCGAGGGACAACGTGACGCGTTCTTCGAACCTGCGATCTCGGAAAAGCAAGTCAGCCTATTCGATCATTGCGCGCTTGCGCTGAATTCCAGCCTGGCAATTGGCGCGCGCGGCCTGCCGCTGATGGGGACCGGCGACTGGAACGACGGGATGGACAGCGTTGGCGAAGAAGGCGCCGGCGAAAGCGTCTGGCTCGCCTGGTTTCTTCACGCCGCCCTGACGCAATTCGCCGAATTGGCCGACAATCGCGGTGCGGCGGAGCAGGCCGCGTCGTGGCGCGCGCACGCAGCGGCGCTCGCTGAGGCGGCGGAAGCGGCGGCGTGGGACGGCGATTGGTACCGGCGCGCGTTCTTCGACGATGGCAGTCCGATCGGTTCGGCCGATAACGCCGAGTGCCGGATAGATTCGATTGCACAATCCTGGAGCGTCATTTCCGGCGCGGCCGATCCGGTTCGCGCAGCACGCGCGATGGCCGCGGTCGATAAGTATCTGATCATTCAGGATGACGGATTGGTCCTGCTGTTGACGCCGCCCTTCGACAGCGGCGCGCCAGATCCGGGATATATTCGCGGCTACCCGCCGGGCATCCGCGAAAATGGCGGGCAATACACGCACGCCGCCGCCTGGACGGCGCAAGCTTTCGCCATGCTGGGCGACGGCGACAGAGCGGCTGATGTGCTGGCGTTGATCAATCCGATCAATCGCACCGCCGACACGACTGGCCTTTCTCGCTACAAGGCCGAGCCCTACGCCGTGTGCGCGGACATCTATTCGACCCCGCCGCATGTCGGGCGCGGCGGATGGTCGTGGTACACCGGTTCTGCCGCCTGGACCTATCGCGTGGCGATGGAAAGAGTGCTGGGGCTGCGCAAGCAGGGCGAACAACTCGTCATCGATCCCTGCATCCCCAAGCATTGGCCGGGCTTCAGCGCCACGATGCGGTATCGTTCAAGCACATACGAAATCACCGTTGAGAATCCGGCCCGCGTCAGCCGCGGCGTGGTCCGCATCGAACTCGACGGCAAAAATATAGTCGACGCCGGTGGGACCGTTCAGTTGATCGATGATGGCGCGGTTCACCAGGTTCGCGTCGTGCTGGAGCAATGAGGCGTTCATGACCCATGCGCTCAACCCCCACGCCGGACAGCTCGCCCCCACATCGGCCCTGATCGATGTCGAACAGGTCACAGAAGCATATTATAACCGCATCCCGGATGCATCGATTCCAGCGCAAAGAATTGCGTTCGGCACGTCCGGCCACAGGGGTGCTGCACTCGCGACCAGTTTCAACGAAGCGCATGTTGTCGCCATAAGTCAGGCGATCTGCGCTTATCGCGTCCAGGCCGGGATCAATGGCCCGCTCTTTGTCGGCATCGATACGCATGCGCTGTCGCGTCCCGCCTTCAAGAGCGCGATCGAGGTCTTCGCCGCCAATGGCGTTGAAGTGATGATTGATGCGAACGACGGCTACACGCCGACGCCGGTGATTTCGCACGCGATCCTCTGTTACAACGCCAAGCGCACGACGGGATTGGCGGACGGGGTTGTCATCAGCCCCTCGCACAATCCGCCGGACGAAGGCGGTTTCAAATACAATCCCAGCCATGGCGGACCGGCCGGAAGCGATGTCACGTCGTGGATCGAGCGCGCCGCAAACGCTTCACTGGAGTGCGGACTTTCAAATGTGCGGCGGATGCCGTTCGCGCGCGCGCGCCGCGAGCCTCGTGTGCACGCCCACGATTTCATCGGGCCCTATGTCGCCGACATTGCAGACATCGTCGACATGAACGTGATTCGCACGTCGGGTATTCGCATTGGCATCGACCCGCTCGGCGGCGCGGCAATACAATATTGGGCGCCTCTGATCGAACGCTACGGTATCGACGCCACGATCGTAAATGATGCGATCGATCCGACCTTCGCCTTCATGCCTCTCGATTGGGACGGAAAGATCCGCATGGATTGTTCCTCGCCCTATGCCATGGCGGGGTTGGTGGCGATGCGCGAGCGCTTCGACATCGCCTTCGCGAACGACACCGATGCCGACCGGCACGGAATCGTCTGCCGCTCCGATGGGCTCTTGGCGCCCAACCAATATCTCGTGGCGGCGTGCGCCTATCTCTTGGCGCACCGTCCGCTTTGGAGCGCCAGCGCCGCCATTGGCGCGACCATGGTGTCGAGCGCGATAATCGGGCGCTTGGCGCGGAGCGTCGGCCGTGAGCTTTACGAGACGCCGGTCGGCTTCAAGTGGTTCAGCACAGGTCTGCTCCAAGGAGGCTTGGCGTTCGCGGGCGAAGAGAGTGCGGGCGCGACTTTCCTCAAGCAGGATGGCGGCGTCTGGACCACTGACAAGGACGGTCTCGTCATGGGGCTTCTTGCCGCCGAGATCACCGCACGCACAGGGGGCGATCCCAAGCAATTCTACGATGAACAATCCGGCGCGCTGGGCCGCGCCTGGTACGCGCGCATCGATGCGGCCGCATCAAAGGCGGAGAAAGTTCTGCTCGGGAAGCTCGATGCGAACAGTGTGCCCTTGCAGCTCCTCGCCGGCGAAACGGTGACGGCTGTCCTCGACAAGGCGCCGGGAAACGGAGAGCCGCTCGGCGGCATCAAGGTGGTGAGCGAAGGCGGCTGGTTCGCAGCGAGGCCATCGGGCACCGAGGACATCTATAAGATCTACGCTGAGAGCTTCCGCGGGGAAGAACACTTGTTGCAGATTCAAGCCGACGCGCAGGCGGCGATCACGCGTGTGTTCCAGCGAGGGTGACCCGCAGCGGATACGCGCGAGGCCGGGACCGCCGTGGCGCCATACTGCGGTTCCCATTGGACGAGGCTTTTCTCTGTGAGCAGTTCCCCCTTCGGCCATTTGACAATTGCCAAAGGACGCGCGCGCCGGAGCACTAGAACTCGGCCTTGATGGCCGATTCTGTCAAAACCGAACACGTCGCGCGCCGCGATGCCGACGCATCGTGGCCTGACGCGACGGACCAATTGGCCGTCAACACGATCCGCACTTTGGCGATAGACGCGGTCGAGACCGCACAATCGGGTCATGCGGGTCTGCCGATGGGCATGGCGGCGGTCGGCTTCACCTTATGGCGGCGCCATCTGCGCTACGACGTTCACGATCCGAACTGGGTGAACCGCGACCGGTTCGTGCTCTCCGCAGGCCATGGCTGCCTGTTGCTCTACGCGCTGCTGCATCTCGCGGGTGTGGACACAGCCGATGATGAAGGCGCGCGCCGGCCGGCGGTCGCGCTCGATGACATCAAACGTTTTCGTCAATTGGGCAGCCTCTGTCCGGGGCATCCCGAGTATGGTCACACCGCGGGCGTGGAAGCGACGACGGGACCCCTGGGACAAGGCGCAGGCGACAGCGTCGGCATGGCGATCGCGCAGCGTTGGCTGGCGGAGCGTTTCAACCGGCCGGGCTTTCCTCTGTTCGACTACAATGTTTACGCTCTGGTGAGCGACGGCGATCTCATGGAGGGCGTCGCCAGCGAAGCTGCGTCTCTTGCTGGTCACTTGAGGCTTTCGAACCTCTGCTGGATCTACGATGATAATGGCGTCACCATCGAAGGTCCTACCGATCTCGCGTTCAGCGAGGACGTCGTCATGCGGTTTCGCAGCTATGGCTGGTCAACCATAGACGTGAGTGACGCGAACGACTGCGAGGCATTGGACCGCGCGTTCGAGACTTTCGCGCGCGCGTCGGATCGGCCGGTCTTGATCCGCGTGAAAAGCGTCATCGGCTATGGATCGCCGCACAAGCAGGGCACGGCGAAGATTCATAGCGATCCGCTTGGCGCTGAAGAGGTCGCGCTGACCAAGCGCGCTTACGATTGGCCTGAAGATAGCCATTTCTTCGTGCCGGACGCTGTCCTCGAACGGCTTGCTGCGACGCTGGGCGAACGCGGCCAAGTGCTGCATGAGGCGTGGCGTGCAGGCCGCTTGGCGTATGGCAAGGCATTTCCCGAGCTTGATAGCGCGCTGCGCCAACTGGAGAGCGGCGCGCCGCCGGCGGGCTGGGACGAGGACATTCCAAGCTTTCCTGCCGACGCGAAGGGTCTCGCAAGCCGCGACGCTTTTGGCAAAGTGCTGAACGCCATCGCACCAAATTGGTCATGGCTCGTCGGCGGCGCCGCGGACTTGGCGCCCTCGACCAAGACACGTCTTGCCTTCGACGGCGCGGGCGATCTGCAGGTGAACGATCCTGGCGGGCGCAACATGCATTTCGGCGTGCGCGAACACGCGATGGGCGCCATCGCCAACGGATTGGCGCTGTCGAAGCTGCGCCCCTATGCGGGTACGTTCCTGGTGTTCAGCGACTATATGCGCCCCTCGATGCGCCTCGCGGCCATGATGAATTTGCCGGTGGTGTTTGTCTTCACCCATGATTCCATCGGGCTTGGGCAAGACGGGCCCACGCATCAGCCCATTGAACAGCTGGCGGCGCTGCGGGCCATGCCGGGCATGTCGACCTTACGTCCATGCGACGCCAACGAAACGACGGAAGCGTGCCGTATCGCCTTCGCGCGAAACGACGGGCCGACGTCTTTGATCCTCTCTCGCCAGAAGCTGCCCACTTTGGACCGAGCCATGTACAATGCGGCGTCGGGCCTCGCGCGCGGCGCCTATGTCCTCGCCGATTCCAGCGCCGGCGATCCTGAGATCATCTTGATTGGCGCCGGCAGCGAAGTCGCGCTCTGTATTGGCGCCTATGAGCGCTTGCGCGGCGAAGGCGTGAAGGCCCGCGTGGTGTCGATGCCGTCTTGGGACGTGTTCGAAGCGCAGGACGTTTCCTATCGCGAAGCGGTGTTGCCGCCGCAGGTCAGTGCACGGGTGGCGGTCGAAGCTGGCGCCGCGTTGGGTTGGGATCGTTATGCGGGCCCGGCCGGCGAGATCCTCGCCATGCGCACGTTCGGGGCCTCCGCGCCGGTCGACGCCTTGCAGCAAGCCTTCGGCTTTACGCCCGATCACGTCTATCGCGCGGCGCGGCGCCAATTGGCGAAAACCGAACCTACAAGAGAACGCCTATGAAAAATCCCTTGCTGCAACTGCTCGAGGTCGGCCAGTCGGTCTGGCTCGATTATCTCGACCGCAAATTCCTGATCGACGGTTCGCTCAAGAAACTCATCGACGAAGACGGACTGAGGGGCCTCACGTCCAATCCTTCCATCTTCGAGAAGGCGATCGCGCAGGGCGGCGATTACGACGCCCAAATCCAGCTCCTATTGAAGAGTGCAGACCTTGACGCTCTCGATCTCTATGAGCGCTTGGCCGTAACCGACATTCAGACCGCCGCTGACCTGTTCCGTCCCGTCTATGACGGCCTGGGCGGCCTCGACGGTTACGCCAGCATCGAAGTGTCACCCCGCCACGCGTTCGACACCGAAGCGACGATCCTGGAGGCGCAGCGGCTTTGGCGCGCCGTCGACAGGCCCAATGTGATGGTCAAGGTGCCCGCCACCGAGCCCGGACTGCGCGCCATTCGCTATCTCATCGGCGAAGGCATCAACGTGAACGTCACATTGCTGTTCGGGATCGACATGTACCTGGAGGTTGCCGAAGCGCATCTTTCGGGCTTGGAGGCGTTGCGGGCCAGGGGCGGCGACATCGGGTCTGTGCACGGCGTCGCCAGTTTCTTCGTCAGCCGCATCGATACAAAGATCGACAAGGACATAGACGCCCGCATCAAAAGCGCGGGCGGCGAAGAGGCCGCGACCTTGCGGCGTCTGCGTGGCAAGGTCGCCATCGCCAACGCGAAGATCGCCTACCAGCACTATCTCGACCTCGTCGCGACGCCGCGGTGGCGGACGCTCGCCGCGCTCGGCGCTTCGCCGCAGCGGCTGTTATGGGCCTCAACCGGCACGAAGAACCCCGATTATGCAGATACGCTTTACATCGATGAACTGATCGGGCCGGATACGATCAGCACGATGCCGCCCAAGACGCTGGACGCGTTCAGGGATCATGGCAGGGTGGGTGAGCGGTTGACGCAAGACATCGACGCCGCCAGAGCGACTTTGGCCGAAGCCGAAGCGCTCGGACTCAATTTGCGCGGGGTGACCGATGAGTTGACCTCCGATGGCGTGCGCCAGTTCGAGCATTCACTTGAGGCGCTGCTCGCGGCGATCGCCGAAAAGCACAAGCGTTTCCGTAAACACCGTTGAGGAGCGAGCAGATGCAGATGGGCATGGTCGGACTTGGACGGATGGGCGGCGACATCGCGCGACGGCTTATGCAAGGCGGCCATGCTTGCGTCGTCCACGACATAGAGCCCAGCAAGGTGCGCGCGCTCGAGGACGCAGGCGCGGCTGGCGCCGAAAACCTGGGCGCCCTTGTATTGAAGCTCGACCGGCCTCGCGTGATTTGGGTGATGTTGCCAGCAGGATCGCCGACCGAACAGACAATCGCCGCGCTCACGCCGCTGCTCGAAGCCGGGGATCTGATCATCGATGGCGGCAACAGTTTCTACAAGGACGATATCCGCCGCGCCCGCTCGCTTGCGGCCAAGGCGATACGCTATGTTGACATCGGTACGTCGGGCGGTGTCCGCGGCTTGGAGCGCGGATATTGTTTGATGGTGGGCGGCGACAAGGATGCGATCGCGTCGATTGAACCGCTGCTCATGAGCCTCGTGCCTGGCGCGGGCGTTATCGCCCGCACCGAACGCCCCGATGGCGCCGATCCGCGCGCCGAGCTTGGCTATATCCACGCAGGCCCGGCCGGCGCCGGCCATTTCGTCAAGATGATTCACAACGGCATCGAGTATGGCTTGATGCAGGCCTATGCCGAAGGTTTCGACATCCTAAAAAACAAGAACGCTGACCATCTGCCGGCCGACGAGCGATTCGATCTGAACTTGGCCGACATCGCTGAAGTGTGGCGCCGCGGCAGCGTGATTTCTTCGTGGCTGCTTGATCTCACTGCTCAAGCCTTGGCCAAGGACGTCACGCTGGAGCGGTTCGTCGGCGATGTCGCCGACAGCGGCGAGGGGCGTTGGACCATCGAGGCGGCGATCGAGGAAGCAGTTCCCGCTGATGTGTTGACAACGGCATTGTTCGCCCGTTTCCGCTCCCGGCAACGGCATACCTTCGCTGACCAGATCTTATCGGCGCTACGCTGGGCGTTTGGCGGTCACGTCGAGCAGGGTTCCCGCGGATGATGTCGCGCGGCGCCTCGGCGTGCGAATAATCAAATCGGCGCCGGCGCGGAAGCTTATCATTGAGCGAGGTTCGCCGGTCTTCGCGCGGGCCGGATTGATCGGAGTCATGCGATGACGTGGGACGCACGCGTCCTGCCGCCCCTGAATGAGCAAGAAACCGCCGAACAGGCGGGATTGATAGCAGCGTTCGAGTGCGGCGAGATGCGCAAGCTCATGACGCCCGCCAAACGTGTCAGCACGCACCTGTCGCACGTTTTCTTGTCCGATACGCGAGCGTTCAAATTGAAGCGCGCCGTTCGTCTCTCTTTTGTTGATTTTTCCGGGATCGAACAACGCCGCGCCGCTTGCGAAGCCGAATTGGTGCAAAACCGACCCATGGCCGATTCTTTATACGAGACGGTGCTGCCGCTGACGCGCGGCGCCGACCATCGCTACGCCATCGACGGCGCAGGTAAGATTGTCGATTGGGTCGTTGTGATGCGCCGTTTCGACGGGGCCGAGCAATTCGACCGGATGGCCAAGCGCGGCGCGCTTCACTCCAATCTTGTTGAACGGCTTGCCGAGCGCATCGCTGTTTTTCACCGATCGAGGCCGCCGGCGGATGCCGGCCATGTAAGTGAGTATCGAACCCTGCTCGCCAATCTAGGCTGGGCGGAAGGCAAGCTCGCGGTTCATTTCCGTGCGGCCCCGGCGCAGTCGCTTACACGGTCATTGCAAGCTGAACTCAGCGAAGTGGGCCCATCGCTCGAGCGCCGCCGCAAACAAGGCCGGGTGCGGCGCGGACACGGCGATCTGCACCTACGCAACATCTGCATGTTCAATGGAATGCCGACACCGTTTGATGCGCTTGAGTTCGACGAGCGGCTGGCGACCACGGACGTGCTCTACGATGTCGCTTTCCTGCTCATGGACTTGCGGCGGGTCGGCTTGGAAGCGTGCGCCGAGGCGGCAGAGCGCCGCTATTGGCAGGTAGCTGGCGAAGCGGCCCAAGCTGCGGATCTGCTGCCCTTCTTCATGGCCGCGCGAGCGGCCGTACGCATGGCGATCGCCGCCGAGACGGGCGATTTCGCGGCGGCTAACGTTTATCGCGCGCACGGAATCAGGATGCTGGCATTGCGCGCGGGTCGCACGAGGCGCGGACGCCGCGCCTTCGCGTGAGCCGGCGTTTCATTGCAGCGCAATTGCCAGCGCTCCGCGTTGCTTGATGCGAGATCGGCGTTGGCCATTTTGGGGGAAGTCATCGACGTCGCCGGCGGCAAAGCCGCGCAGGGCGCGACCGCGGAGGATGGCGAAGCGATGGGCGCCGTACAGACGAACCAGGCCGCGGCGTTGGAAACGATGCAGCGCGCGGCTCACGGTTTCGATGGTAATGCCGAGATGATCCGCCATGTCGGCCCGCGACATCGCAATCGGGCTGGAGGTTCCACTCAACCCTTCCGCCGTCGTGGCAAGTTCGAGCAAGAAATCGGCGACGCGTTCATCCGACCACAGTCTGGCTAGCCGGAACTGAATGCGGTCACACACTATCATTTCCGCGGCCATCGCCTTGAGAACGGCTTCTCGGACTCGCGCATTGTGTGCGACGGCGGCGTCGAGCGCGCGGACGGGAAACGTGACTACGGCGCTGGCGGCGACCGCTTCTGTGGACCAGCGATATGCCTTGAGGGCGCCCAAACCGATCAGATCTCCGGCCCTCGCAAATCTTGTAATGTGACGGCGCCCATCCGGCGTCATGCGAAAACAGCGCAGCAGTCCGGAGACGACGCCGACGACGTTCTCGCGCCTTGCGCCTTCGGTCGTCACGTGCTCGTCGGGGGCGATGTCGCGCGCGGGGGCAGGCAGCGTCTCGCGAAGGACGACTAACGGCGTATCGAAAATCTGCGCGCTAGGGTTGGCGACGGTTCTGAGCGTGTGTGCGTGGCGCATGGCGTGTGTTTTTCATTGTAAGACGTGGAGGGCCGTTCTCCCGAAGTCGGAGTGGCGAGTGCGGATGCGGTGGCCGCGCGATCCATAATGAGCGCAGCGCTGTCATCATATGAAGCGAATGCCCGGCGTTTTGTTTCGTGGTCGGTAGAGGCGCAAGGGTACGGTCTCGAACGTATACGCCGGCGCGCGCGCCTAATGGCCTGCTGCGCGTTGTTGCGGTGCTAGGCCCCGTCCTCGCCAGACTTACAGTCGAGTTCGTCTATGAGCGCGTCGAATCTTGCAGCGTAGGCGGCGTAAGCGTACGCCGCGTCGAGCGCGAACGCGCAATGACGCTGCCGAATCTCTGTGATCGTCTCGGCCTGTTCCAGCGCATGCACGAATCCGCGCTGGGCCGAGCGCCGCGCCTGCGCGAACGCGTCCACGTCTTCGGCGACGATCGCCGAGATGGCGGTCCGGCGCGCTGCTCCCAACCCAGAGGTCGTGGTTGGAAGCGAGCGCCCGCGCCGGTCTGCGTACGAAACTCTTGTCATCTAAATAGCGAACGCGAGACCACTTTCTTCGCCGCGGGGGCTGTGCTCGACGGGGCGGGGAAAGTCGTCGCCGTCGCCGGAGGCAAAGCCACGCAGGGCGCGGGCGCGCAGGATCGTGAAGCGGTGCGCGCCATTCAGGCGGACCAGTCCCTGGCGCTGGAAGCGGTGCAGCGCGCGGCTCACCGTCTCGATGGTGACGCCCAAATGATCGGCCATGTCGGCGCGCGACATCGCGATCGTGCTAGAGGCGCGTATGCTCCCGTCCGGCTCGGTGGAAAGCTCGATCAGGAAGTCGGCGACACGTTCATCAGACCATAGACGGCCCAACCGAAATTGGATGCGGTCGCGCGCCGTCATCTCGGCGGTCATCGCTTCAAGGATGGCTTGACGGACTTGTGCGTCGCCTTCGGCGGCGGCATCGAGCGCGCGCACCGGAAACGCGATGATCGCGCTGGCAGCGACGGCCTCAGTAGAATTGCGATAGGAGTCCAGTGCGCCTAGGCCGATCACATCCCCGGCCCTGGCGAAACGCGTAATGTGACGGCGGCCGTCGGGCGTCACGCGAAAACAGCGCAGCAGACCGGATACGACGCCGATGACGGCATCGCGTTTGGCGCCCTCGATGGTCACGTGCCGCCCAGGATCGATGCTGCGCACAGGCCCAGGGAGGACGCGGCGCAACACGTCCAGCGGCGCCTCAGTCAAGGTTTCGCGTGTGGGAAGTGTGCTGAGATTGTGCGCGTAACCCATGGCCGATGCCTCGAAACTGTTTGAAAGCCGAGACTAGAGAATGTGCACGCCCGCGCCCGGACGCTAGCGGGTACAAATACGGATGCCGAGGCAACACCGTACCGGGTCGCTAGGTCGCGTCGTCGCCGCGAAATCCAGCCAGAATGGCCAGCCGCAGCAGCGTCGAAAGGCTCTTCGCGCCGGTCTTGGTCATCACGTTTGCGCGGTGGGTTTCGACGGTGCGCGGACTGAGTGACAATTGACGAGCGATCTCCTTGCTCGAGGCGCCTCTGACAAGACACGCCAGCACATCGCGTTCGCGCGGTGTCAGCGCCTCGAACCGCTCTCGCGCGTCGAGTTCCGCTTGACGCCGCGCGGCGTCAAGATCGGGAGGATCGCGGAGCATCCGCCCAACGGCGGCGAGAAGCTCTTGGGGATCGAACGGCTTTTCGAGAAAATCGCGCGCGCCTGCCTTCATCGCCGCGACCGCCAGCGAGATGTCGCCATGACCTGTCATCACGATGACCGCCCCGCGCGGCGCCAAGGTCAAAAGCTCGGGGAGAAAATCGACGCCGCTGCCGTCGGGCAGCCGGACATCGAGCAGCACCACCGCGGGGACGCCACCGGAAACGAGCCCCGCGCGAAAGGCGCCAAGCGTGGTGTAGGCGCGCGCCGAGTGACCGGCGGCCTGAAGCAACGCCGTGAGCGCCTCACACACGCCGTCATCGTCATCGACTATGGCAACCAATTGCGTCACGGTTCTGACCCGCCTTCCTGCAACGGCAAGGTGAAACGAAAAACCGCGCCATTGGTGGATTGTGAGTCGAACCAGAGTTTGCCGCCATGCGACTCGATGATCATGCGGCTGACCGGCAGGCCCAGCCCAACGCCTAGCGCTTTTGTGGTCAGGAAGGAGTCGAACAAGTGCTCGACAACGTCGGCGGGCACGCCCGGTCCGGTGTCGTGCACGCTTACCATCGCCTGACGCCGATTCGCTTCGGTTTCGATCGTGATGCGGCGGGGGCCCAATGTCCGCCTATGCGGCCCCTCGACCTCGTCGAACACATCGAGGGCGTTGCGCACAAGATTGATGACCACCTGCTGTACTTGGATGCGATCACAAATGACCGGCGGTATGTCTTTGGCTTCGATCAGCGATGTCTCAACTCCCAACGACTTGGCGCCGATCGTCGCCAGCGTCATTGCTTCGCGAACGATCGCATTCAAATCTTCCGGATCGCGCTGGCCTGCGCCGCCAACCGCGAGCTGACGCATGCGCCGTATTACCTCCCCGGCGCGGACGGCCTGCGCGGCCACTTTGCCCAGGCTCTGCCGTGCAGCCGCGGGCGTATCCTCGCCCAGCGCCTGGAGCTGCAGGCGAGCGGTCTCGGCGAAGGCGGCGATCGCGGTCAGCGGCTGATTGAGCTCGTGAGCAAGCGCGGCGGCCATCTCCCCCATGGAGGCAAGGCGCGTGACGTGAATCAGTTCGCGCTGCAGCGTCACCGTCTCGGCCAGCAGCTCCCTGCGGTGAGTAATGTCGCGCAAAAATCCGGCATAGAGCCGCCGGTCGCCGCAGCGGACCTCGTCGAGATAGAGCTCGACCGGAAACGTTTCGCCGCTCTTGCGTCGGGCCTCGACGACGCGCATGGCGCCGATTATGCGCCGTTCGCCGGTATGGAGATAGCGGCGCAGATGGTCGTCATGCGTTGCGGCGTCCTCGGCGTTCATGAGCATGGCGACGTTGTGGCCGATGACTTCATCTGCCGCGTAGCCGAAGGCTCTTTCTGCCGCTTTGTTGAAGGTCAGGATCGAACCCAATTCGTCGGTCGTGATGATCGAGCCGGGCGCAACCTCGATTGCCGCTTTGAGCATCGCGGTTGCGTCCACTCCGCCGCGCCGCATGATGTCGGGATTGCCGGTCTCGATGGCGCGCACGAGGATGTCATTCTCCGTTCGCCGGCACTCAAGCATCGCCGGTATGACGCGGTCGCCGGCGCCCAACAACAAGCACGGCACGATCATGGTGGATCGCGGCTGGGTCAGATCGGCAATGTCGTCGACGAAGCGCCGCCCGGTGAGCGAAGCGATCGTCTCGGCAAGCGGCAAAGCAGTCGGCGCGGATGCGTGCAGGCCGAGGAGGCCGCGGCCAGCTTGATCGGGTTCGACGAGATAGGGGTTTCGCGTTGTCCGGATCAAGAAGCCCGGAGCGGTGTCGCCGGCAGCGAATGGAGGGGACGACGGCATGAGCAGACAATCTGAGTCGCGGCGGGCGATCGGGCCGCTCAGCGATGAAGCCGCGTCTGGACCCAAAAGTCACGAACATCATCGGCAGGAAAGCCAGTTGGGTGCGCCTTCTGAGATGAGAGACGCCCGCCAGCGCGTCGGCTGCTGGCGGGCGGGGCGGGGCCCGGCATGAAGGGGCTCCTTCACCGGGTCGTAGCCGCCGATTGATATGTGGCGTGCCGTGGACCTCGCAGACTTGACCTTTCTCAAGAGCGAGGCGGGCAAACACGCCCCTCTAAGCTGCCTAGAGAAGCTTCGCCTGCAATCGGATATCGACGCCGGAAAGGGCGCGCGACACCGGGCAATTCTTCTTGGCGTTCTGCGCGTGCTCCTCGAATAACGCGGCGCTGACGTCCGAGACTGACGCTTCGGTCTTGAGATCGATGCGGTGAATGGACCAGCCGCCGTCCTGCTTGTCGAAATGCACCTTCGCCTTGGTGTGGATGTTCTCAACCGTCGCTCCGGCCTGGCTCAGCTCCAGCGCCAGCGCCATCGAAAAGCATCCGGCATGGGCGGCGCCAAGCAGTTCTTCCGGGTTCGTGCCGGCGCCGTCGCCCATGCGCGAGCGAAAGTCGTAAGGACCGTCATAGGCGCCGGCGCCAAGCCGCATGTGGCCTTTGCCCTCTGTAAGGTTGCCGCGCCATTCGGCCTCGGCCGTTCGCATCGCCATTCAGTCCTCCATTGGGGTTTGATCGCGCACGCCTATCGCGTGCCCGTACACCATTTCGCCGCCGCACCACGCGCCGGCGATCATGATGACGAACGCCGCGCCGCCGGCGGCGATCGCCCACCACGGCGCCGGCAAGATGGCCTGATAGTCGGCGCCGACGCGCCCAATCAGGCCGATCGTCGCCAATACCCAGGCGCTGCTCATCAGCGAGGCGTGAGCGATGGCGAGCTTCGGCGCCTTTGCCTGCGCGCGCGCGAGGTCCATCGCGCCCGCGGTAGCGGCAAGCGCGCCAGCGGCCACGCCGACCGCGGCCATCAGCGCCGCTGCTTGCCAAAAGAAGTTGACGCCAAGCGTGAGCGCCAGTGCGTCACAGAACGGCGTCAGCGCCCAGCAGGCGATGGGTGCATGCACCAGCATTGGGTGGACCGGATGCATCGCGTCAAATCATGCCGAACGTGGCGCCGGCGAGTGTGAGAAACCCCGCCACCGCCAGCAATGCATGCACGCCGGCCAATGCCCTGGGCGGAACCTGCTTGCGCAAATGATAGCTCACCAGGACGAATCCGCCGAGCGCGGCGATGACCAGCAAGATCGCGGCGATAATCACGGTTTGCGGCTGCGGTGTTCCAGCCAGGAACGCGGCATAAAGGAGGATAAGCAAGCCGGTCGCGGCGAACAGCCCATGAAAGATGGCCGCGGGCCGGGGCGGCATCACGCCCTTGAACACGCGCAATATCATGTAAACGCCAAACAAAGCGGCGATCGCGAACAACGCGAGGGCGTATATGAGCATAGGATTTCTCCGGCGATCCGCGGCTCACCGATCTCGGCAAAGCCTAAGGCGCCTTTCCACGATGGCGACGTTCCGGCAGCGCGGCTTGATGAATCTCAAGAACGCGCCGCGCCACCCATGTTTGATGGCGCCGGAGTTTGAACCCGCGTCGGGCTCGGCCTCGGTGTTGACGGATTTGGGGCCGGAGGAGGACGGCGGCGCCGCATGGACTCGCCGCCAGAAGGAGCGCGTTCCAGTGCTATACGTAGATATACCAGACTCCGCCACGCTCGCGGCGCTTGGATCCGAGCGCGCCGACATATGTGTCTCAATCTATCTTCGCACTAACCCCGCGACCCATGAGACGGCCGGCGAACGCATCGAGCTCAAGAATCTCGTGAAGCAAGCCGTCACCCGGCTCGAGACGAGTAGCGCCGATCATCTCCAGGTCGCGGAATTATCGGGTCATCTGCACGATCTGGTGGAGGACGATGAATTTTGGCGCCACCAGGCGCGCAGTCTCGCGATTTTCGCAACGCCTGAGCGCATCAGGACATTTCGCGTGCCAAATCTGCTGGAGCCGATCGTGGTGGTGTCGGACAGGTATTATCTGAAGCCGCTCCTGCGCACTGTCACCTTTCCCAATGCCGCGTACGTCCTGGCGCTGGCCGAGGGATCGGTGCGGCTTGTTGAAGTCTTCGCCGATCTGCCCCCGGCGGTGGTGCATATAGACAATATGCCGAAGGATGCCGCCAGCGCAGTGGGCCGGTCGAGTGTGAATGACCGCTCGCCAAGCGGACGCCTCCATGCCTGGGAGGGCCAGAAGGTGCTCTTGCGCCAATTCGCGCGAAGCGTCGACCGGGCGCTGCGCACCCATCTCGGCAGAAGCGACATTCCGCTGGTGCTTGCCGCCGCGCAGCCGCTCGCTTCGATCTACCGTTCGATCAACACCTACCCGCATCTGGCGGCAACCACGATCGAGGGAAGTCCTGGATCGCTTTCAGATGGAGCGCTCGCCGAACGTGCGCGCGCGGTTCTGGACGGCATCTACCGCGAAGAACTGGCGGGTCTTCGAACCCTCTTCGATACGCGCGAAAACCAGGGAAGGGCCACGACAGATATGGACCGCGCCGCGCGCGCCGCGACTTTTGGCGCCGTGGCGATCCTGATGGTGGACATCGATGAAATCACTCTGGGCACCGTTGATGAGGAGAGCGGCGCCGTCACCTTCGCCAATGACACGGATGCGCTGAGTTATGGCGTGGTGGATGAGATCGCCTATCGTGTTATGCGCGCCGGCGGTCGCGTATTGGGCGTGCGCAGGAATGACATGCCTGGCGGTCAACCCCTCGCAGCCATCTTGCGTTACGCCGCGTGACGCAAGACGGCCAGACCGCAAGAGAGGAGAGTATCGTGACGGAGCAGATGTATCCGACCGAAACAACCAGGTTTGCGCGCCGGCGCCGCGAATTGGGTCCCGATGTGGAAGCGGCCTTTCACGCCTTCAGCAAGAGCGTGTTCGAAGATGGCGCGCTCCCGGCCAAGACAAAGCAGATCATCGCCGTCGCGGTGGCGCACGTGACCCAATGTCCGTACTGCATCAAGGGGCACACCAAGGCCGCCATTCGCCAAGGCGCGAGCGACGAGGAATTGATGGAAGCGATCTGGGTAGCTGCGGAAATGCGCGCCGGCGCCGCCTTTGCGCACTCAGTCTTGGCTTTGGAGGAAATGGAGAAGGCGAGGGCCGCAACGGCGTGAGGGGGGACAAGGCGTTCACCGGCAAGACGGAGCACCGATATGGCCGATGCGAGGAGTGAAGCCGAGCGTCAGAGGGCAAGAGCGTTAGCGCGATGGGAAGGCGAGGGCGGCGCGCTTGGCGCGTCTTCGAAGGCGGACCAAAAGCTCGATGAGGCGGAGTTGAGGATTCTCAGCCGCTTGGGAGCGGCGGTGCTCATCGAGTGGAGTGCTCTGCCAACCGATCTGCAGCGGACGATTTTCGCGCGCGCATCGGCCCTGCACGCGGCGACCGACGCCTCTCGCATAAAGGGGGAGATCGCGCGCTTCCTGCACGACCACAAAGATCAATGATCTCGGGCGGCGCGTCCTAATCCTCCGCCGGCACGCCTTCTTTTCGGTCCACCCGATCGCGGTAGAGCGCCGCGCGCACCAGCAGGATGAGCGTGACCGGCGTGGTGAGTGTCGCAAATACCGCGATCAGCACTTCATGCAGAACCGGGCGAGATTGCAGCACGGTAAAGCACACCACTGACCCCAATAGGATAAGAGCGGTCCCCATCGTCGCTCCGAGCGTGGGGGCGTGCACACGCTCGTAGAACGTCCGTAACCGAACCAGCCCTACCGCGCCGATCAGCGTGAGCGCGGCCCCGGCGACGATGAAGACGCTGACGAGGATCGCGGCCCAGAGCGGCAGGTTGGGCGCCAGCATCATTCGATCACCTCGCCGCGCATCAGGAATTTGGCAAGCGCTACCGTTGAGGCAAAGCCCAACACGGCGATGATGAGCGCCGCTTCAAAGTAGAGCGAGCTCCCGGTGCACACGCCGAACGTCAGCGTCATCAGCATGGCCGTCGCATAGAGAGTATCCAATCCGAGCACACGATCCTGCGCGCGTGGTCCGCGGGCGATGCGCCAAACCGCCAGCGCCATAGCGAGCGCGAGCAGCGTCTGCGCGGCCAAGAGCGCCCAACTGAGAAGGATCACGCTCACTCGAACATCTCCATGAGCAAGGGTTCGTAACGTTGCTTCACCAGCTTGATCCAATCGCCGTCGTCGACGAGATCGAGTACATGCAACGTCAAATGACGCCGCGCCGGATCGTGCTGGGCCCAAAGCGTGCCCGGCGTGCTGGTGATGATGACGGCAAGCAGCGCCAAACCGTATTGGTTGGTTAGATCGAGCGGGATGGGCACGAATCCAGCCGTGCGCGGCCGGCGTCCCGCCCCCAGTATGATGCGGGCGACCGCGATGTTGGACCGTACGATGTCGTGGGTGACGATGGCGGCGAGACGAAATGCAGCGGCAAAACTCTTGACCCGCGGCCGCGGCGCCTCCAGCCGGGCGAGGCTCCAGGGCGCCGCAAGCCCGATCAGGACGGCGCCGGTGAGCGCCGCTGGCGACAGTGAGTTGTGCAGAAAGAGCCACATAGCGCCGAGCGCCAGCGAAAGCCCCGGATAGGGAAGGATTCGCTTCATGGCGGCGCCTCGCGGATGGCGCCCGGACCGAGCACGGCCACGACATAGTCGTGCGGCCGGTTCAGCCACGCAACCGTATCGTCGGTGTAACGCAAGACCCAAGCGCCGCTGATCGTGATCACGATGCACGCGAGCAAGAGACCCGCGACCGCCGTGAACTCGACGCCGCGCACACGTGGCGCGGGCCGGTCGGCTGGCGCCCAGAGCACTTCGATGCCGACACGCATCAAGGCTATGATCGCCGTAAAGCTCGAGGTCGTCAGCACCGCAATGAACACCCACGACGCGGGCGCCGCGTTCTCCACCAGAGGCGCCATCATCGCGACCTTGCCGATGAAGCCCGAGAGCGGGGGCATGCCGGCAAGCAGCAGAGCGCACAGGATGAAGCCGCCGCTGAGGAGTGCGAGGGCGACGGGGATGATCACGCCGACCTCGTCGGTGGGCGGGCCGTCGTCATAGGGATCACGGTATTCATCGGCGAATACGGGCGTGCCCACCGCCGGCGCCGTCGAGCCGCGCGCGCGGTTCAAGAGTTCGATGAGCATGAAGAACGCAGCGACCGCGATCGTCGAACTCAGCATATAGTATAGCGCCCCGGAGAGCGCCGCTGCGCCGCCGAGGCCAAGCACCGTCAGCACCGCCCCCGATGAGATCAGCACGCAGAAACCGGCGATGCGCGACATGGTCCGCGCCGCCAGGATGCCGACCGCGCTCATCGCCACTGTGAAGATCCCGCCGAACAGCAAAAATTGCGCGCCGAAGTCGCCGGACGCGCCGGCATCGGGGCCGAAGAAGAGGAAGTTCATGCGCAGTGTCGCGTAAACGCCGACCTTGGTCATGATCGCAAACAAGGCCGCGGCCGGCGCACTGGCGGCGGAATAAGTGGGCGGCAGCCAAAAGCCCAGCGGCCACATGCCGGCCTTGATCAGGAAGGCAATGCCAAGCAACGCGCACGCGATTTCGAACACGGCGCGGTTCGATGACGCAATGTGAGGTACGCGTTGCGCGAGGTCTGCCATATTGAGCGTGCCTGCGACGCCATAGATCAGGCTGACCGCGATCAAGAACAGGGACGATGCGGCGAGGTTGATGGCGATGTAGCGCAGCCCCGCCTTCACGCGCGGCGCGCCGGAGCCGTGAAGCACCAAGCCGTAGGAGGCCGCGAGCAGAACCTCGAAGAAAACGAAAAGGTTGAACAAGTCGCCGGTCAGGAACGCGCCATTGAGGCCCGCAAGCAGCAGCAGAAACAGTGCGTGGAACCGCGGCCCCGCGCGATCCCAGCGCGCGAGTGAGAAGAGCAAGGCCGCCAGCGCCAGCGAGCTCGACAACGTCACCATCATGGCCGAGAGGCGGTCGGCGACGAGCACGATGCCGAATGGCGCCGGCCAATTGCCGAGTTGATACACGATCGCCGTCCCAGCGCCGGCGTTGGCGCCGGAGACCGTCAACAGCAAGGTCGCCGAAGTCAGTATCAAAGTGATTGTCGTCGCCAAGCTGACGGCGACGCGCACGTCCCGCTGGCGTTCGCTGATCAACAGCGACAATGCCGCCGCCGCCAGAGGCAACACGATCGGGACAACAACGAGATGGTTGGCGGCTGTGTTCACGTCTCCGGCTCCTCACCGTCGACATGATCGGTGCCGGTCAGTCCGCGCGAAGCGAGCAGAACGACGAGAAAGAGCGCCGTCATGGCAAAGCCGATCACCACGGCCGTGAGCACCAGCGCCTGCGGCAAAGGATCCGCATAGCGGCTGGTGTCGGTGACCGCTGGATCGAGCACCGGCGGCGCGCCGCTGCGCACGCCGCCCACGGAGAAGATAAACAGGTTGACCGCGTAGGCGATGAGCGAAAGGCCGATAATCACCTGAAACGTGCGCGGCCGGAACAAGAGCCACACGCCCGAAGCGGTGAGAACGCCAATGCCGATGGCGAGGACGATCTCCATCAGGCGGCGCCTTCCTTTTGCGCGGCCTCAGCCACCGGCTCCGGCGCTGGCGCCGCGTCGGCGTCGGCGTCGGGACCGGGCGCAACCGGGCGCGGGGCGCGGATCGATTGGTGTGCGAGCGCGACCAGCATGAGCACGGTGGCGCCGACAACGAGCACGAAAACACCAAGGTCGAACAGCATCGCCGTCGGCGCTGCAATTTCGCCAAGCCATGGAATGGAAACGTAGCTGAAGTGCGAGGTCAGGAACGGATAGCCGAAGATCCAGGCGCCCGCGCCAGTGGCGACGGCGATCATGAGTCCAACGCCGATCCAGTAAATCGGTTGAATGCGCAATCGCGTTTCGACCCAGCGTGTGCCGGAGGCCATGTATTGCAGGATGAACGCGATCGACATGGTGATGCCGGCGATGAAACCGCCGCCGGGCAAATCGTGGCCGCGAAAGAAGAAGAACAGCGCAAACACGATGATCACGGGAAACATGACCTGCATGATCACGCGCGGGATCATGAGATATTCATGCAGGGTCTGCCCCTGATCGCGGTCCGTCATCCGTTCGTCATAGGCGTCCTGGGAACGCTGTTGCAGCGGCGTCAGCACGCTCTCCTGCGCGGGGCGAAAACGCCGCAGCAGCGCAAAGACCGTCAACCCGACAACGCCGAGAACGGTGATTTCGCCCAGCGTGTCGAAAGCGCGGAAGTCCACCAGCAGAACATTGATCCTTTCCAGCACAGTGGGATCCGAAGCTTGGAATTCACGTGACTTGAAGTCGC
>JADMIO010921769.1_pt1 | contig 55952 bp, 60 predicted proteins | sample 8958161 | NCBI WGS metagenome assembly JADMIO01 (sample SAMN16585339, study PRJNA669376) | soil metagenome | isolation source: Crop rotation soil | place: USA: Cullars Rotation, Alabama | collected 2011
AACGAAAGGCCCAGTCTTTCGACTGAGCCTTTCGTTTTATTTGACCATGTTGGTATGATTTAAATTAATACGACTCACTATAGGGTCAGTGCGGCCGCGACTTCAAGTCACGTGAATTCCAAGCTTCGGATCCCACTGTGCTGGAAAGGCATTATTGCATCCCAAGCTCTTCGCCATTACGTTTTTGATGCCGGCAAATTCTAATATAGCACGAACTTTTGATCCTGCAATAACACCTGTACCTTCCGGTGCAGGGCGCATAAATACAATAGCTCCATCTTGTTTTACATATACATCATGAGGAATAGTCGAACCTTCCATAACAACTGTATGAAGATTTTTGCGAGCAAGTTCGCCACCACGTCTGATTGCATCTGTAAGTTCATTTGCTTTTGCAAAGCCATAGCCTACTTTACCCTTACCATCGCCTACAAGTATAAGCGCGGAAAAGCTCATTTTTCTTCCGCCTTTCACAGTTTTAGAACAGCGGTTGATATAAAGTACCTTTTCCATTAATTCGCCATGACTATCATCACGACGCTTCTCGTCTCTTTTGCCATCACGCGGGCGTCTATCGCCTTGACGTCTTTCCTGACGATGCTCTCCCTGTTGCTGACCTTCACCACTCGCAGTTACTTCGCTCGGCGTCGCACTCTTAGGAGCTTGATCTTTTTTCTGGCGATCGATTTGTTTAGCCATTTTGCTGTCCTTCACTTCATCCAAATTTAAAATTTAAGTCCACCTGTACGAGCAGCATCTGCAAGTTCAGCAAGTATGCCATGATACTTAGATGGGCCTCGATCAAAAATAATACTTTCAACACCTAATGCTTTTGCTTTAGCTGCAATCTTTTCGCCTAACACTTTTGCAGAAGCTTTATTTTTTTTGCAATAAGCAGTTTTTTGCATTTCCTTCGAGCAAGTTGAAATACTTGCTAAAGTTACGCCATTTTCATCATCAATAAGTTGAACTTGTATGTGCTTATTGCTTTTCACAACACACATACGCGGTCTTTGAGCTTCACCTCTTACCTTGTTACGAACGCTGAATTTTCTTCTGCGTCTTGTAACCGCCATTCTTTGAGTACTTTTTTCCATACAATCTGAACCTTAAAACTTAATTTTACTTAGCAGACAAATTTGCCAGCCACTTTATTTGGCCGATTTAGCAGCTTTACCAGCTTTTCTGCGAACATGCTCACCTTCGTAACGGATACCCTTGCCTTGGTAAGGTTCTGGGGGCTTCATTGCACGAACTTGAGCAGCAAATTGACCTACTGCTTGTCTATCGATACCGGTTATACTAATCTGTGTATTCTTTTCGACTTTTACCTGAATGCCCTGCGGTATAGGAAGCTTCGTCGGGTGTGAGCATCCAATCTGTAGATCAAGAAGATTACCTTGAACAGCTGCGCGATAACCTACGCCAACCATCTCTAGCTTTCTTTCAAAACCACTAGCAGTTCCGACAATCATGTTACTTACAAGCGCTCTGTAAAGACCATGATATCGTTTGAGTTCAGTAGTTTCTGTTTCCAACGCTATATGTACTTTATCTGACTCAACATTCAGGATTATTCCTGAAATAATTTCTTGAGTTAAAGTTCCTTTAGGACCTTTTACAGTAACAACTTTATTAGCTACCTTTACTTCCACACCTTTCGGCAGGGTAATTGGCATTTTACCTTTGCGAGACATCTGTCATTTCCCTTTTTACAATTACAATTTGTAATCATTCATCTGTTTCGATTGCGCTATGCTTCAAGTGCAGCTTAGCTATATGTAAGAAATACAACTTACTTGTGATCACCAATCGCTTGGCTCACCTGTTTTATTTTATCTCTTCAAGATAGTTAAGCACCACCCTGGCTACCCAATGTAAACCTAGAAGATGGCTACTACCATACAAAACAGAGGAGTTCTCCGCCTAACTTTCTTTTGCGAGCCTCTTCCCCATCCAAAACACCTTGCGATGTTGATACGATCGAAATACCAAGACCGTTAAATACTTTAGGTATTTCCTGATAACCAACATACTTGCGCAATCCTGGATTAGATACTCTCTTTAATCCACGAATAAGCGGTTTTCTTAAAGCGAGATAACGTAAAAAAAGACGTATTGTGCCTTTGTTACCTTCGTGCTTTACGATAAATTGTTCTATGAATCCCTTTTCTCTCAGTACGTTAGCAAGATTTTGGTTCATATTCGAAAAGTTTACATCAACATAGCGATGACCTGCAAGACAGGCATTACGCATACGTGTTAAAAAATCAGCAATTTGATCACTTAAGGACATTTTTCTTTTCCCCTGCTTTCTTATCTTCTACCTTTTTACCTTCTGATTTCTTACTGTCCGCTTTCTTAGCATCAACCGCTTTTGTTGCAGTTTTTGCAGCTTTTTTTGCAGGTACAGCTTCAGATGCGTCTTCTGTTGTTTCTTGAGTTTTAGCTACTGCTTTTTTCGCTTCTGTTTTCTTTGTTGCAGCAGGTTTAGCTTTGCTTACAGCATTAAATGGCACTACAGAAACTGGCATGTTTTTAAATGGCATACCTAAAAGTCGTAAAAGTTCAATGCATTCTTCGTCAGTTGCAGCTGATGTAACAAAAGTAATATTCATACCTTGAGGACGCTTTACTGCATCAAGATTAATTTCAGCAAACATTTGCTGATCTTCTAACCCAAGCGAGTAATTACCATTACCATCTGCCTTGCTAGGAAAACCTCTAAAGTCATGTATACGAGGGCTAGCAATATGACAGAAGCGCTCTATAAAATCATACATTCTTCTGCCGCGCAGCGTAACTTTCAATCCTATAGCCTGATCTTTTCTCAGTTTAAAGTTTGAAATCGCTTTCTTCGATCTTGTTACAATTGGCTTCTGACCAGACAAAGCTGTAAGTTCATGTATATGATCTTGCACAGCATTTTTATCTTTTGTAGCTTCTGCTATACCCATGGAAATTACCACTTTTCGTAAAGCAGGTACTTTCATTGGATTGTTAAAATTGAACTTCTTTTGAAGCTCTTGCTTAACAGTGTTATCGTAATATTCTTTCAAAGTTTCCATTTCTCAAAATGCCTTCAGTTTATTTGGACGACTTCATCGACCTATAAGTGGTTTTTTTATTGTCTTGCATGTAGCTTAACTTGCGCTCGCCTGACTTCTCTGTATCGCCTTTGAGCTTCAACGCTTTTCCATTCTCATCGCAAACTCTTACATTGGATATATGTATTGGCGCTTCCATTTCGACAATACCACCTTTTGGGTTTGCTTCTGATCGTTTTACGTGCTTCTTCTTTAAATTTAGACCTTGCACAACTACATAATTGGCTTGCACTTTGAGTACAGTTCCGTTTAATCCCTTTGAGGTTCCGGCAAGTACAACTACTTTATCGCCCTTGCGAACTTTTTTTGTTCTGCAAGAGATTAAAGAGGCCATGTTTTCTTTCATATTAAATTTCCTTCACTTTCCCAGTTGGTGGCTTAAATTTTGATGATTTAAGTTTTGCAAATTAAATCACTTCTGGTGCTAAAGAGCCGATTTTTACAAATCCTCGCTCTCTTACTTCACGAGCTATCGGTCCAAAAATTCTCGTACCCTTTGGATTTTTTTTCTCATCAATAACTACACAGCTATTTGTATCAAACATAATGAAACCGTCGGCACGTGATATTGGAGCAGATGTTCTTACTATAACGCAAGTCACAACATCACCCTTTTTCACACTACCATTCGGTTCTGCATCGCGTACGCTGCAAACTATGATATCGCCTACACCTGCATAACGTCTCTTAGAACCGCCTAAAACCTTAAAGCACTTTACTCTTTTGGCGCCTGAGTTATCAGCTACATCGAGTTCACTCTCTTGCTGAATCATATGTCTATCGTCTCCCTTAATCTTGTCTCAGTCATACTGAGTTTAGTCTTGCTCTTCTTAGCTTGCTTGTTGTGCAGATGCTTTTTGTACAACAGAAGTTACACGCCAGCATTTCAACTTTGAAAGCGGTCTTGTTTCTGTAATCTCTACCACGTCACCCATCTCGAGACTGTCAGACTCATCATGAGCATAATATTTTTTAGATCGAACAATTACTTTCTGGTACTGTGGATGACGCATTTTACGGTCAACTTTCACAACTACTGTTTTTTCCATTTTATTCGATACAACTGTGCCTTGCTTTACTTTGCGATTTGCACTATTTTGTTGATTGTCGTTTTGCTCCATCTTCATACACCTTTAATTTGTCTTTCACGTTGTATCGTCTTAATGCGAGCTACGTCCTTCCGTTCTTTACGAACTTCAGAAGGCTTTGCTTCTTTATCGTTAAGCGCAAGTTTATTGCGGATATGATAAATCGAAGTACTCTTTTCCTTCAACAAGAGCTTGAGTTCTTCATCTGATTGCTCTCGTAATTGGGCTGCTTTTGTCATATAAAACTTATCCTTTATACTCGTTCTACTCGTTCTACAAAGCGGGTTTTAAGTCCCAACTTTGCTGCCGCTCTTCTTAGAGCATCTTGCGCTTGTTCTTTTGGCACATTCCCTACTTCAAATAGAATACGGCCCGGACGAACAACAGCTACCCAATGATCTAAGTTACCCTTACCTTTACCCATACGAGTTTCGGCAGGCTTTTTTGTTACTGGTTTATCTGGAAACACTCGAATCCACACTTTTCCACGACGGCTAAAAAATCGAGAAATAGCTACTCTCATCGCTTCTATCTGTTGGCTTGTTATCCAACCGCGCTCGAGTACCTGCATCCCAAAATCGCCAAAATCGACGAAACAAGCTGATCTACTTAAGCCAGATCTGTGACCTTTGTGCATCTTGCGATGCTTTGTTTTTTTTGGCATCAATGTCATAATCTATTTCCTTTATGCTGCTGCAGGCGTTGTTGTCTCACGCGTCTTAGTTTCGGCTTTCTTTACAATAAGATGGCTATCGCCTCGATTAATCCAAACCTTTACGCCAATTGATCCATATGTGGTTTCGGCTCTTCCTAATGCAAAGTCAATATCATTACGCATAGTCTGTAAAGGGATAATTCCCTCTTTATACCACTCGCGTCTTGCAATCTCTGCGCCGCCAAGTCGTCCTGAACATTGCACACGAACACCAAGTCCGCCTGCTTCCATTACGCTCTGCATGGCTTTTTTCATAGCTCTTCTAAATGGTATTCTTCTTTCAAGTTGCTTTGCGATAGCATCTGCAACGATTTTGGCATCGAGATCAGGTCTTTTAATCTCTTCCACTTCAATCCAAACCTCTTTACCAGTAAGTTGTGAAAGCTCAGTTCTTAAAACATCGATTTCACTACCTTTTTTACCAATAACAAGACCAGGCTTTGCTGTATGAATAGTCACTTCAATTTTATCGCTCATACGTCGAACAGTAATGGATGCTGTGCCCTGGCAGCAAGCTTTCGCCATTAAAGCATTTCTTATGACTCTATCTTCTAAAAGGTATTTGCCAAATTCTTGCTTATTGGCAAACCAGCGTGATTTCCAACGTTTTGTGAGGGATAATCTAAAACCTACCGGATTCGTTTTCTGACCCATTATTTACTCCCCTCAGATACGACAATTGTAAAGTGGCTCATTCTTTTTAAAATTGGATGACGGCTTCCTTTGCTGCGCGGCTTTGCTCGCTTTAACCTTGGACCCTCATCTACAAAGACCTTTTCTACAACTAATTTTTTCGAATTTGTTTCAGCCAAAAGTTCAGCATTTGCGACAGCGCTGTCTAATGTTTTCTTTAGAAGACGTCCACCTTTGAGGCCGCACACTTCGAGTTGAAGACGAGCTTCTTCTACGGGAAGCCCACGAATAAGATCCGCTGCAAGCCTTGCTTTACGCGGACTAATTCTCACATATTTTGTTACTGCTTGAAATTGTTCCATTTTCTACCTTAAGCTGTTGCTGCAACCGCTTTTTTGAGCGGGTGGCCTTTAAATGTTCTCGTTGGAGAAAATTCGCCTAGCCTATGTCCGATCATATTTTCTGTAACGTATACAGAAATGAACTTACGGCCATTGTGCACATCGAATGTATGACCAATCATATCTGGTACAATCATTGATCTTCTCGACCATGTTTTAATAGTCTTTTTTTCTTTTCGAGCATTAAGCTCATTTACCTTTTTTTGCAGATGATGATCTACAAAAGGTCCTTTTTTTAATGATCTTGCCATTATTAATCCCTTCGATCCTTAATGATAAAGCGACTTGAAACTTTGCGTTTTCCTCTAGTACGATAGCCCTTTGTCTGCATTGCCCAAGGCGTTTGAGGAATATAACCGTTATGTTTACCTTCGCCACCACCGTGCGGGTGGTCAACCGGGTTCATCGCAGTTCCGCGCACTGTTGGTCTAATACCTTTCCATCTAGTTCTTCCAGCTTTGCCTTCAGACCTAACATTATATTCAGAATTGGAAACAACACCGAATGTTGCTTTGCAATTTTCTCTTACATTTCTCATCTCACCAGATGGAAGGCGTACAGTTGCAAATCCAGCGCTTCTACCCATAAGCTGAGCAGATAATCCAGCAGATCGTACTAACTTTGCACCTTTACCAGGTATCAATTCTAGGTTATGAATAACTGCACCAATCGGCATTAAAAGAAGTTTAGTTGTGCAGCCTACAGTAAATTCTGGATTTTGCTCAGATGAAATAACTGTGTCACCCTTTTTAAGCCCTTCAGGTGCTATAATATAACGCTTCTCGCCATCTACATAATTGAGCAAAGCAATGAATGCTGATCTGTTTGGATCGTATTCAATTGATGCCACTTTTGCTGGAATGTCAAGTTTATCGCGCTTAAAATCTACAAGTCTGTAATGTTTTTTTGCGCCACCACCCATGTGTCTACATGTGATGTGTCCATTATTGTTTCGGCCACCAGTTCGTTTTTTAGGCGACAAAAGTGATTTTGTTGGCTTAATGGTTGCTCTCAAGCCCTCTTTTCTAGTCAACTGATCGTTCATTGACAGGACTAGGTGTCGAGTGCCAGGAGTTATTGGTCGAAATTTCTTCAGCATCTACTTCAAAGTCCTCTATTAATCATCCAATGAATCTTTTACAGCCAAAGTGACAATCGCTTTTTTAAAGTGAGCATCACTACCTGGCCTCATACTGCCACGTCGGTTATATTTTTTTGGCTTACAGTTGATCGTATTTACAGCAGTAACTTTTACGTTTTTTGCGGCGTAAATTACTTCTACTGCTTCAGCTATTTCCGCTTTATTTGCAGTCGGATTTACTAAAAAAACATACTTTGGACTTTCGCACTTTGCAATGCATGGATTACTCTTTGCATTCTTTAAGTTTGAAAGCATTGTTGCTTTTTCAGTAATATAGCGCCTTTTTATAATGTCATACGGATTTTTTTGGCTCATATTTGCTACCCTTCATCCTTTAAAAGCCACTGAGTAAGCTGCTTCATTGCTGGCTCTGTTATCACAATATCATTTGCAAGCAGAAGATCATAACCATTCACATTTTGCACTAATCTAAATTCAGCAAATGGAATATTGCGCAGGCTTAATTTGATATGATCATGTCGATCGCTATGAACGCATACTTGTTTTTTTTGTACTTGCCCTTTTTCACCTTGAACTTCGACATTGTCAAAAGCACCTTCGGCTAAAAGGAGAACTCGTTTACCAGTTGTTGCTGTATTAAAGAAGTTCTTTACTACCGCAGTTTTTGGCTCTTTCATCTCTGCGTCTTCAAGAACAATAATACGTCCTTCACGGAGTTTCTCGCCTATTATGGCACGTATTGCGCCACGCTTTTCTTTTTGATTAATACGTACATGTTGATCGAACTTCGGTTTTGGTCCAAACACTCTACCGCCACCCTTATATTGAGGGGCTGCAAGTGAACCTTGACGAGATCTACCGCCGCCTTTTTGGGCGTGAGGTTTTTTCGTCGAGTGATTTACTTCAGAACGACCTTTTGTATTTGCAGACCATTGACGAGCGTTTGCGCGCAAGGCTACAATATAATCTTTTACCAGCTGCGAATTCACGCTTGCATCATGTAGGCCATCTGCAACATCTACAGATCCTACTTGCTGGCCTTTTAAATTAAATTTTTTGAGTGACTTAGCCACAATTTATTCCTCTACTGCAAATTCGTCTTAGGATTTTTTGCTATCTTTTTTCGGTTTTTTCTTAGCTTCGCTAATCACGAGAAGGCTACCCTTTGCACCAGGAGTTGCACCTTCAACCATGATAAGGTTGTTTTCTTCATCTATCGCAATTACTCGAAGGTTTTGTACTGTCATATTGTTATCGCCCATATGACTTGCACGCTTTCCACCCGGTAAGCAGCGGCCTGGCGATGAACGCATACCAGTTGAACCCATATGACGATGGAAACCCGAACCATGGGAAGCAGGACCGCCTCTCATGTTGTACAGTTTCATTACGCCCTGGAATCCTTTACCAATTGTAACGCCCGCGACATCAACAAAGGTAATGCCTTGAAAAAGCGTAACGTTAAAAATTTGACCAACGGTGTACTGGGAGCTGTCTGCTACTCTTGATTCAAGAAGATGTTTTGCTGGCGCGACTTGTGCTTTCTGAAAATGGCCCAATCTCGGTTTTGTGCAACGGTTTTTCATCGTTCTTGCATCTTTTACTCGAATTTCATCGTATGCGAGCTGCACAGCTTCATACCCATCACGCGCCTGGGTTTTGAGCATTGTAATTACATTCGGCTCGGCATGAATAACGGTACAAGGAACCAAAGCACCCTTTTCATTAAACACTTGCGTCATGCCGCACTTTTTGCCCATTAATTTGATGCAACTCTTAGTTGCTATTTTCTCTGCTGTCATAATCTTGTAATCCCTTATGGATTCATAACTACTTTTTTTAACATTTTTTATCTGCGAAGAAGCTTTTATAAGGAAGAATGCTGCTTTTATAAGGCTGCCAAAAAAGCTACCTCTACAAAATGCACAATACCCTTGAAATGCTATTTAAAATTCGCGCGAAACGGAAAGAGTATCAAACCGTCTCATTTACTACAATGAAAAATCTCGAGATGTTGCTTTTCTCTATCTGATAATGCCTTGTAGTTAACCTAAAACCCTTAATTTTATGAGAGTAGGAAATCTGCCTAAAATACCTTAAATTACCCTGTTATACTCCTGCGGCTTGCCTGATTCTCCTTCCAGCGGATGCGCTCCCAATTTTTCTTCTTTTATGAAGTGCTCTAAAACACAAAATCTGAACATAAACTGTTAAGCTCAAGCATAATCACAGGGGAAAAAGATAATTCAAAGAATAAAAGGGAGTTTTAAGGAAAGAAACCTAGCCTTCCTGTGTATCCTCTCCCCTGACAGCAGCTATCGTAATTGTCTCGCCATCGAGCAACTTTCGCCTTTTGCGCTTAAGTGCCTTTATATCTGCCATATCAGTAAATAAGGCGCTCTCATAAAGGTCTTTAAATGTAGCCTGTTCCTTTAAATGATAAACTCCCTCTTGTTTTACAGCGCCCTTTAAATAGACGCTTAAAGCTCCTCTTTTAGGAATAATGAGAATTTGCCCCTCTTTCAACTTTGCGTCGAGAGCAAGAGCTTCTATTTGAGCGGTTGGCAGAAGTGTAATTTTGGCACAAGCATCTGCAACTGTAGAGCCAGGAGGTAAACTTAGGGTTTTTTCCTCTTTAACTTCACCTACAACTACAACCTGCATTATGGAAGAGCTATCAGGAAAACTATGATTTTTATGCTTATGTACTACTGTGGAAAGATATGCGAGAGAGAACAACATACAAAGGACTGCAACCCATTCGCGAATGGGTAAAAAGCTCTTTTCTTTCATAACTTACAAGCCTGAAACAAGATTCCTAGAAAAATCCTACTGCAAGCGAATTTAAAAGAAAAGGTACTTGTTCAGAGGACATGATTGCAAAAACTTTTCAACGCAGCTTAGCTATCCAATCAACTCCCTCTGAACATGTAGAAGAGCTGAGCCCTTCATTTTAGACGGATATTTTATGGAAAAGCAAAAAAGCGACAGATGCCAATTGCACCGCTTACGCCCTGTGCAATTAAAGCAAATTCTTCCATTTTACCAATCTTACAAATAATAAAACTGATAGAAACAATATCTGCTGCAATTTTAGTTGTAGATTTCCAATTAAAACCCTCTTGAGCGAGATCTCGAAAGTTATCTGCAATACTTAAAGCAAATCCTACGATTGAGAATTTCCCCATTACGGTATCGATCTCGAAATGTAAAATAAATGAGAAGTAAGGTACTGCTCCAATTTGGTTGGCAAGCTCAGTCAGCTTTACTAAACCCATCTGTTCAATCCATTTCAACGTACCGCTTACATCTGAAACAAGGAAACAAATCTTGCTTGTTACGCGAATGATATTAGGAATAAATATACTTTCTCCCAATGCAATCCGGTCGCTATTACTCTGCCCTGGAGCCATACCTGCAGCTTCTCCAGTAACAAGATCTTTTATATCATTAACTGAACGACGCAAAGGAGAAAGGCTCTTAAAAAGCATGCAGTCTCTTAAAAAACTATTGCTCACAGGCAAAGAAAAGCCTTTTACAGTCGCTGTAAACAGGTCTACTATATCATTTGAAACTCCAGTATTTGCCAATGCCATTGATGTGCCGACTAACACTCCATTGCCTGCATTTCTTATTGTATCTAAAATTATCATAATTCCAACTTCCTCCTTAAATTATATACACCAAGCGCACAGCTTATTGTTTCATTTCTTTTTCGTCTCTCTTAAAGAAATGTTGTATGCTTTCTTTCAATCATGCGGTATACATAATGCATCTTCATGTCATTTTTTTATTACAAGGAGCAACTATGATAACTGTTGAAAATTTTCTCACATTATTAGAACAAAAGATTGAGAAAAAGCATCTTCTCCATCACGAATTTTACAAAGCATGGTCGGAAGGCAAATTGAGTCAAGAATGCCTCAAAGAATATGCCAAAGAATACTATTTTCATGTAAAAGCTTTTCCTACCTATCTATCCGCTCTTCACTCCCACACAGAAGATACGACAACCAGAAAAGAGCTGTTACAAAACTTAATTGAAGAAGAAGCTGGAGCGCCTAATCATCCTGATTTATGGAAAGAATTTGCCTTAAGTTTAGGAGCAACTGAAGAAGAGCTACAAAACTCTACTCCTTGTGCAGCCATTCAAAAGCTTATCTCTACTTTTCAATCTATTTGCCGCAATAAAAGCGTTGCCGAAGGCCTCGCCGCACTCTATGCCTATGAAAGCCAAATACCGGCCATTTGCATATCCAAAATTGATGGGCTTAAAACTCACTACGGCCTTCACAATTCAAATGCATGGAAATACTTTAGTGTACATATTGCAGCAGATACCGAACATGCAAGAGTGGAAAGGGAGTTACTTGCTAAACATATCTCGCAAGAGCTAAACGATTCTACTTTGGATGCTGCAGAACAAATTCTCAATGCGCTCTGGAGCTTTCTTTCACATATGTGCGAGCGCTATAACATTACCTGTCAAGCTGCATAAAAAAAGCCCCTAGGGAAGCGATTTTTGCTTCTCTAGGGGCTTTTGTACTCCTCTCAAAAAAGAGAGAAATTTCTTAGATCTTAATATTGTAAGTCGCTAAAACAAAGCGTGTGAGGAATGTAGATGATGCAGTTATATTCGCAATATAAGCAAGCGCCATATAAGTTCGAATAGTTGTACCCATCAAAGCAATAGCTGCAATTTTTGCTACATCGCCCAAAATCTTCAATGAAATATTCACACTAAGGCCTTGGTCATACACTTCTCTAAATGAATCTGCAATGCTTAATATGTTACCAACAATACCAAAAGTTGAACGCACATTGCTAAATGTATAAGTTGAAAGAACACCAAATACAGGAACTTTAGCCATGCTTTCAGCTATTTTGCCAAGTTCTATTACATTCACAGTCTTATCAAGATAATGTGCAAAGCCCATAACATCAGATGCAAGCAAGCATAATCTGCTCGCTACACGAATGATATTCGGATAGTCTTCGCCACCTAACCAAATGCGATCTTTTGCTGTAAGGCCAGCTGCTCTACCGGAAGTGATCTCATTTGTTCTATTTATCCAAGTGCGGCAAGCTGTAAGCTCGATAAATCCTTGTAATGTATCAAGAAGAGGTTTAAATACCACTCTCTCCATGGTTAAGTTGTACAACTGTACAGTTGCACGAAACAAACGCGCTACATTGTTAATACCATCGACATCGTTTAAAACTGCTGCAGAAGCGTCAATAGTATAATATCCAACTTTATTCATACCTTCGAATGCTAATCCTACTGTGGAAGCCATATATTTCTCCTTAATCTTTAATAACAAATGTAATTACTAATGGTTATAATGCTCTGTAACTTTCATCACAGAGTATCTCTTTAAGTTATGCCTTTACTACAACTGGGCGTGCCGCAGCTGCTGCTGAGCCCGTTGTTACTGTATATGCCTCTGGCTCTAACAAAAACGATGCGACGCCAGTTGCAGCTACAACAACTCCTAAAGCTGCAATGAGCAAGGGGCTGACTGTTGCAGCAAGTGTTAATCTAACCAATACTGTTTCTGATACAAGGCTCATCAAAGAAACAACATTATGGAGAGAGGTATCGCCATGGAAGAAGTTATTTGCTTTCTCAAGTGACAACGCCACCATTCCACCCATAAAAAAGAGATCAATAAGAGGATAGGTAAGAGCGTTGATTGCTAAAGCACCAAAAACAGGTACTCGTCCAATTAATCCAGTAACAAGAGTCAAATCAGCGAGATTATGCTGAACCATAAAGTTTAATGTACTTCCAAGACGGCCAAAGAGAAAACAGCTTTCTCCAATAAGTTTGCCAAAACTACGTAATTGATAATCTTCTACCCACTTACCAGCAAAGAAATAGTCGAATGACTGAGAAAGACGTGTAGCTGATATGAAAAATTGTGCAACTTTAATTTGTGAAAACACTTTTTCCGACACTTGGAAAGAATAAAATGGAGAAAGTGAGTTGATAGCAGAAGTAATGCCGAGCAAGCTATAATTGAATGCATCAGGTGAACGAAATACTCTTTCTGCTCCCTTAGAGACTTGCTCAAGTCCTGTCCAAGTAGATTGAAGAGCAGATGATGCAGTTACTAATGCAGCTCCTGCAGCTATTTGAGCTGTGTATACAGCATCTTGAGCCAAAGCTTTACAATTTGCTGAGATAGCGTCTAAGTTATTCATAAGCCGATTTCCTCTCTTAAAGTTACAGACTTTTCAACCCCCTCATAGGGGCAATGTATTAGGACCAAAGATGACTTTGCCACATTTGGGAATCAACACACACAACGTGATCAAAACGATTTTGAAGATACTGAGTTAACCTCTTTGCTTGCAAATGCTTTTTGTACAAAAATGCATTTTCATTGTCAGACAATTTTTCACATCGCTACGATTCCACTTCAAAATTTTCTTTTTTTAAAGTTTGTGTAAAACAACATCTTCTTGATTATAAGAAAGTTGAAATCAAAAAACGCAAAACAAAAAAATTAAATCTTAACGAAAGCAAAGCATGCCTTCGTAGAAATAAAAAATCACTCCTCTATTCTATATTCTCTCATTACATATCTTGTAAGATAGAGAGCAGAGGCTGCGCTTTGTGCAATTTGCGCAAGTAGCATATACTCATAGTAAGTAGAGGCTGCGAGCAGGATGTAGGCAATCTTACAGATGTTGGCAGCAACTTTTATTGCTGTATAGTCGGTAAAGACATTAACATAAAGGTCACGTTGGCAATCTATAATGCTAAGTAGTAATCCAATAATGCCGCAAGTATTGCGAATGCTTTCAACCGAGTACTGACGGATAGCATTGAATATAGGGTATGTTGCTGTAGCTTGGGAAACTGCTGCAATCACATCCAAACCCATCTGACGCAAAAACAAACATGAGCCATAAGCATCAGCTATAGCGCAAGAGACTGTACTTGCAAATCGTATAATATTAGGATAGCCCTCACTTTCATCATCAAAAAAGATGCGATGATGCCATGCCTCCCTCTCAGGAACCGCGCTAGTCAGGACAAGAGCTCTCCCCGATATGATATCCATGAACCTTTGTGTAAAATGGGGAACTACAGCAAAGCTTGTAAAGTTTTTGAACGTTTTTAAAAGGAGATTAAATTTTGCCGTATTACTTACTAGAGTAAGACACTCAAGTTGCGCCTGAACTAAGCGGATAAAATTATCTCGTGCATTTGAATTCAAAATTTTAGCAGAAGCATCTAAAACAGCGTAGCCGGGAACTAAAACCACATCAAGATAAGTGTCAGTAATGCCCATACCTTTCTCCTTTTTGTTTTCCACAAATCATTTAGCCTAAAATTACATTCATGATTTGTATGATACAATAACTGTATATGAAGCTTCTCAGACTAAAATACGATCTATTTTAACGCTAGCAGCAAGCACTTGTTCCGATAATGAATTTTCAATTCTCTCTGCGCCTCCCCGGCTCTGCGGCTCTGCGTTTATGATTGCACTGCCTCCGAACATTTTTTTAAGGTATGTAATTGGGAATAACGGGATTACTTCCCCAATTCTCGCTAACTCTTTTGAGGGCAATTATAGTTAGTAACGCAGAGGCGGGGAGGCGGGAGAGAAAAGTTATAAATCGTTGCCTATTTTCTCCTAAATAACTGAACATAATTTATTGGTTAATGGGGAATAGCATGGACGGAGAGACACAGATCGATACAGAGATTATATAGCGGTTATTTGAAAATCTTTGACGGGAATGCCGTTTAAGAGTTCATGAATAGGCATTGCCTGCTTGCCTTCTAGCTGCACCTCTTTGAGCCAAATAGCGCCGTCAATTGCTCCGACTGCCAAATTTTTCCCTTCGCTATGAAGAGCGCCCGGAGCAATTTTTAGCTCGCTATCATATTCAGATCTCAAAATTTTAAGCCGTTTTTTTTGACCTCGTACAGTAGCAAAGCACCAAGCTCCTGGATGAGGGGTAACTGCACGGATAAGATTATGAATGGAGAGCGCTGGCTTATTCCAATGTATAAAACACTCCTCCGATGTAATTTTATGTGCAAAAGTTACAAGAGAAGGATTTTGCGCAGCTTTTGTAACAGAATTCTGTTCAAAATCTTTTAATACTTTCACTAAACATTTTGTACCTAACTCGCAAAGAGCTTCTTCTAACTCAGGAAATGTCGTATTGATCTCAATTGGTATTTTTTGTATTTCCAAAACATCGCCTGCATCCATTTCAAGTACCAGCTGAATAATCGATATCCCCGTCTCCTTTTCTCCATTCATAAGAGCTCGCTGTATAGGAGCTGCACCTCTGTATTTTGGAAGAAGACTTGCATGCACATTGATACAGCCAAAACGAGGAATATCTAGTACTTCCTGCTTAATTATTTCGCCATAAGCTACCACAACAAAAAGATCTGCCTGAAAGCTACGTAAAATTTCCGCAAACTCTTTCGTTGAACATTTAGGCGGTTGAAAAAAGGGAACACCAGGCAAAACTTTTTCGGCAAAAAGCTTTACAAAAGGCGGTTGCATTTTAAGGGATCTGCCTTGAGGCTTATCCGGCTTTGTTACCACTGCCACAATTTCAATAGACTGCTTAGCAAGCTCTTCTAAAACTTGCGCTGCAAAAAGAGGCGTTCCAAAAAAGACGATTTTCATCTTATTTTTAAATTCCTAAAGCTTTTTATTAACTATCTACTAGCATGACGTTAAAGCGTTTTCAAGCTCTTCCGACGATTCTTGGTTTTTCTGTACAGCAGGCTTGTTACCTTGCATGCCAATAAGGCCACGTTTTGAAGAGCGGCAAAATTGCAGAAAATTCTGAACTTCAGGAGTCTGCTCTATGCAACTTTCGATATGATGAATTGCTTCTAAAAGCGGCATGCCAGAACGGAAGATAGTACGGAAAGCTTGGCTAAGAAGTTTTCTTGTTTGCAAAGAAAAACCATGACGCTTTAAACCCACTAAATTAAGGCCGCCTAAACGATAGGGGCTTCCTGCTCCGATTGTATATGGAGGGACATCATGAATGACGCGGCTCATACCGCCTACCATAGCGTGGCGTCCAATACGAGTGTGCTGGTGCACAGCTGTAAGACCCCCAATGATCGCGGCATCTTCGACAATAACATGGCCAGCAAGTGTTGCATTATTCGACATAATAACACGATTGCCAATCTCGCAGTTATGAGCAATATGGCAGTAGGCCATAATAAGGCAGCTATCGCCAACTTTTACTTCAGTACCTTCACCGCATGAGGAATTAATAGTTACATATTCTCGGATCTGACAGTTTTTTCCAATGTTGATGTAGGTGGTTTCGCCTCGGTATTTCAGATCTTGAGTTTTTGTACCAATTACTGCTCCAGGGAAAATAGTAGTCCCTTCTCCAATTGACGTATGGCCATCTAAAACAACATGCTCACGAATTGTTACATTAGCTGCAATTTTACAATTTTTGCCGATAACTGCGTAAGGGCCGACAACTGCAGTTGGAGCAATTTGGGCGCCCTCTTCAATAATTGCTGTGGGATGAATCTGTGACATCTATGACGATCCGTTTTAAATTTGTTTTTTATCAACGAGAGCAAAACCTATTTCAGCCTCTGCTGCTACTTTATCACCTACAAGCGCTTGCCCTTGAAGCTTGCCGCCTTTACTACTGAAATGAATACCTTCAGCTTTTAAAATAAGCACATCCCCGGGATGCACTGGATGACGAAACTTTGCATTCTTAACATACAGAAGCACTGCTATCTTTTCTCGATTGCCTCTTAAATGTACAAGTACTCCACCTGCTTGCGCTAAAGACTCTAAAATAAGTACCCCTGGCATAATAGGCGAACCAGGGAAATGGCCCTGGAAAAAAGCTTCGTTCATTGTTAAATTCTTTTGCGCAATTATTGTACCTTTTTCTATATCGAGTTCAAGGATTTTATCTACCAATAAAAAAGGATAGCGATGCGGTAAGATCTCCATGAGTTCTTTAGTATCTAAACTTGTTGTTTTGGGCATTTCTGTCATTTTGGGTGCCTCTGTTGGAACAGACATTACTCTCTCTCCGAGATACGATTAAATAATTTCTTTGCAAAATGGAAATTTGCAGTATGGCCTGAACGGATTGCTATAATATGAGCCAAAAAATGCATTCCTACAAGCGATAAGTCGCCAATTACATCTAAAATCTTATGTCTTACCATTTCATTGGAAAAGAAAAGACCATTCTTGCTGATCACCGCTTGATCTTTAATTACGACAGCATTGTCAAGGCTGCCTCCCTTAATTAACCCTCTATCTATCAAATGCGAAAGCTCTTCGTATAACGCAAAAGTACGGCAAGGCGCAATCTCATTTTTAAAATTTTCTTGAGTGACGGCAACAGAATGAAATTGTGTGCCCAGGGCAGGCGAATTGGGATAATGCAAAGTATAGCTGATGCGATATTCATGGTAAGGCAAAGCTACAATATGGATATCGCCCTCTGAGTAATAGACAGGCTCTTGAAGCTGAATGAGCTCTCTACTCTCCTCTTGCTCTTTTACCCCTGCTTTTTCAATAAGATCGACAAAAACATCAGAACTGCCATTTCCGGCTGGAGGCTCAATACCTGAGAGCTCAATGCATAAGTTATCTATTTCATAGGCTCTTACTGCGGCGAGCACATGCTCAACGGTATAAATTTTAATATCTTGAAGTGCCAGGTTGGTGCTTCTGGAGGTATCAAACACATATTCAAAGGTAGCTGGAATTATAGGCTGGCCAGGAAGATCAATGCGTTTAAAAAAGATACCCTTGCCTGCTTGGGCAGGGCAAAATCGTAATGACACTTCTTGTCCGGTATGAATACCTATTCCAGAATAACCTACTTCATGTGCAATTGTTTTTTGTTTTCTAGAAAGTTTTTGTACTTGTCCACCTACAGCTTGCGTCTCTTTAAGAACCACACTCTCTCCTACTGTCTAGATTGCAATGCGTTTTCGAAAGTGTGTTTAAGTCTTCCTTCGTATCCGCATAATTGTACCATTTACGAAACGGCTTATGAGAAAATTGATAGGGCCTTACTCGTTTTGCAGTGCGGCATTCATTTTGGCAGCAACCTGCAAATTTTTCTAAACACTCTGCACAGCACAAGAAAAGCTGGTTACAGTCCATATTAGCGCAGTTGTAGTAGCTCTCATTTTCTTTTGCACAGTGATAGCATTTGCCAATTGTTTTGGTCTCTTCATTACTTAAAGGGACAGCTAAACGATCATCGAAAACAAAAAGCTTTCCTAGCCAATTGACAGAACCCTCTTGTTCTCCATAACCTATAATACCGCCATGAAGCTGATAAATATTATCAATACCCTCTTGCTTTAAAAGCGAAGAAAAGATTTCACAACGAATGCCTCCTGTGCAGTACATGAGTACTTTTGGCTTCGTCGTTTTGGCATCGATACGCTCTTTCAATTCCGCTACAGATTTTTTAAATTCTTTAAAAGTTTCGCAGGGAAGAAGCTCTGCTCCCTCAAAGTGGCCTAATTTCCACTCATAGTCATTACGCACATCCAGCACTACTTTTTCCTCATCACTTTCCATCATTTGTTTCCATTCTGTTGGAGTGAGGTAATCGGCGCGTGTAGCGATTGAAACTTCTTCACCTAGTGCTACAAGCTCTTTTCGCACCTTTATAGTAAGTCTTGGAAAACAGTGTTCGGGATGGGTTTGTAATTTAAATTCCACACCCTTAAAAGCCTCTTTTTTCGAAAGCCATTCCATATAAGCATAGGCATCTGCCGGCGCAGCACTCATCTGCCCATTAATGCCTTGAGTCGAAATATAGAGCCTTGCACGTACATCGCGTTTTGATAAAAACGCTTTATGCTCAAGAACTTCTTGCTGAGGATTTTGAAGATTCACTAAATGATAATAGGCCAATACTACATACTGCGGGGAGGCGCCATCAATTGCGATTTTGTTATAACTATAATTTGCTTTCTGCTCTGTCATACACACTTATACAAACTTAACCTGAGAAAATGATTACTATGATAGCTTGAAAAAAGGATTTTCACAACTTGAAATTATAAGTATTAGACAGCTGCTTACTTCTATTCACAGCATAGTAAGTAAACATTTTTTTATTAAGCTGTGAGCCTGATAACTTTTCTTATCCCTAAGTGATCTGACATATTGGATTCCTCTGCAAATTTCATACCTCGAACTACCTCTGCTTTTCCTCCATTCTTTTGGCCTACCACGCTGGAAAATATGGCATCAATATTTCGTGTTTGATGATCGCTATCCTTAAAATTAACGTTTGTTGGTTCACTTGTACGATTTACTTGAAATCCTCTCTCTTTAAAAATTTCATATCGAGGAGCCCATTTCTCAGGATCAGCATTCACATCTGCTCCTATCATTTTGGCATCAAGCGGCTTACCCTTCTTCTTTTGTTGTTCCTCAATCTCTTGTACCCGATTCATAAGTTTTTCTGACTGTTCATCACCATAACTTGTTGCATCTTTCAGTTGCTCTTTAGGCGTATCGTATGAAAAACCAGAAATATGAGCTGAGGTAAAAAGACAACGTTTTTGAGTAATATTATCGCGGGCTATCACAATAGGACTTTGATTATCATCACTTGCACCTTCTATGCTTTCTACAGTAAAACGCTTAGTATTAATTACAACAGCGCCATCAATATTACCATCTTGTGAAGCAATGATTTGATACCCATTTTTTTCTAGTTCTTTTAAAAATGTTCTATCTTTACTCACTGCTTCCTGGATAAAAAATACATCAGGCCGGTTTTCATCTTTTAGAAAAAGTTGAGCTGTCAAGAGTTCTGACGCTTCTCTTTTTTCTAAAAGAACACTATTGATTACTGCATCAAGAAAGCCACAAATATCCCCTCTTAACCACTCTAACTCTGGTTGAGGGATAAACTGACCATCTACAACCGCTTGTGCTAGACTTCCTTTAGGAAATTGAAAAATCGCCAATAATTCACTGCGTATATTTTCTTTCTTACTAGGATCTTTAGCCCATTGTTTTTGCACATGAGCTGGCATGCTATCCAAACTATCATCTATATGTTTTTCAGTTACTACATCTGAAAAAAGCTGAGCTCGCTCTAGTGCGCTTTTTATAAACTGTTGAGGTGGCAGGCCGCCATTTAAAGCCATTTTATAATTTCTTATTTCTTCATGCTTGGCCCCAAGCATTGATTCATAATCCCGTACGTCCATTCCAATATTAAATTGTGCAATTTTAATAGGATTTTTCTCTAAAAGACTATAGGTGTCTGTCATTGCTTGGATGTTTTTTAACTGCTTCACCACTGAACGATTACATAAATTCCAAAACCATTGCCCAATTTTACTCTTTCCTCTAGCTTTATCTGCCATTTCGGTGCATGTGTTTTTTACAAGCATAAGATCTTCTGTCGACATTTCATTACCATGAGCCTTTAAAGCTATGGACACTTGGTTAAATGTTTGTTGTACTTGGCGAGAAGTGTTTCTATCGGCAGCTTTCGCTTGTTTTTTAGGGCGCTCCTCTGTAGCCGGTAAGTCATGTATCGATCCCAATAGTAATACTTTTTGTTGCCCTGCCCAACTTACAATTTGATCCTTACCCTGCTCAGTATCAGAAAATTTTGGAACAGGAGTAATCCAACTGCTACCGCCTACTTGATTCATAGCTACACCTCTTAGTATATGTATACTGTAATTATAATAAAAATTTTAATTTATAGGCAATCAAGTAGAGCTGAATGAGATTTAAGCAATACTTTAAATAGCTATTTTTTTATTTATATTGCTCACTTTTAATGATTTACAACTCATTTTCTATTCGGATTAATTTATGCTAGAATGCTAGAATTTAGAAAGTTTAGGGTGGATCACCAAATTCCCGATTCCTTCTGCACTTCTGACTACCAAAAAAAACATATATCTGCCAACCTAGGCATGTAATTTTAAGTTTATTGAGGGTAAAAGAACGTTATGAAAGAGCTGATTAAAAAAGTAGACGATGAAAATTTTTCACAAACAATTGCAAGCGGTGTTGTGCTGATAGACTTTTTTGCTGAATGGTGCGGTCCTTGCAAAATGCTGGCGCCTGTACTCGACGCATTAGCTCAAGAGCTCTCTGACAAGGCGATATTTGCTCAAATTGATGTGGACCAATCTCCAAAAACAACAACCACCTTCCAGATTACCTCAGTGCCCACAATGATCATTTTCAAAAATGGCAAAGAGGTTAATCGTATCGTAGGTCTTAAAGATCAAGAAACATTGAAGAAAATCGTTCTCCAATTCGTTTAAGCATCAATTTTTTATAAGCAATACAGTGTATTTTCCCTACCTGAAGGGCAGAAATGCATGATCCCAGGGCAGTCGCCCTGGGTAATAAACATCTCTTATCCTCAAGCCCTAGCAGCAGCGACACATGAAACCTAGAAGCGTCAGTTGAGCGCAGTATAAATAAAAAAAGCCCAGAGTTTTTCAACTCTGAGCTCTGGTAGAGGCCCAATCTGTTAGCAACAGATCTATTCGACTATCCTTTCTTCGCAACGCTTGGAGCAGGGTATGTCTTAGTAGGAGCTGCTGCATCTTCTGAATCTTGCTGCTCCATCTCTGACTGATACTCTTCTCTTTCATCTTCATCGTCGCCATCTTCTTCATCAAATTGATCTTGGAAAAGAGGCTCGGCCGATGCTAACTGCTGACCAGGAGTTTGTCCTTTAGCAGCTTTGTTATCATCTTTCGGCTTTGGCTTTACATCTGTTACTTCAATCTCAAATATAAGAAGTGCATTCGGAAGAAGCTGACCGGACATTCCATAACCTACATCTGGATGGATGAAGAGGCGTCTTTTTTCACCCTTCTTCATGCCCAATACACCCTTACGGAAACCAGGAATTGTGCTATTCAAAGAAATAGCAATTGGGCCGCCGCTTTGCTCAGATGAACCAAATACTGTGCCATCGAGGTATTTGCCGCTATAGTTAACTGTAGGAACAGTCTCTTCAGTAACTACATCGCCTTTTCCTTCTTGAAGAACGAGATATTGAAGTTTTCCAGTTTCAATTTCTTTTACGCCTGTTTTCTTAGCGTTGTCTTTTAAAAAGGTTGTAGCTTCTTGCAAATTCTTATTTGCTAAATCTTGGTACGCATACTCTTGAACAAGGTTAATTGTATCTTCATACTCTTGCTCAGACATTGGAGCTGGCTTTCCAGCTTTGCCATCTTGCATACCTTTAAGTACTGCAGTGAAATCAAGTTTAATAATAGGATTTTCAAGTCCCTTTTGAATTAAATGACCATATGTCTCTGAAAGCTTTGCAATTGAAGCTTTTGAAAAAAGTTCTTCTTTCGTTGGCTGTGGCTTTGCAGGAGCCTGGACTACTGCATTTTTCTGATCGTTATTTTGCATTTGTTTTTTTGCAGCGTCTTGTTTGGTTGCATCTGCAGCAAAACCAGCCGCTGGCAGCATCATAGTGAAAACGAGTGCGTAGGCCATCCCGCTATTCTTTACTCTTTTTAGCATAAAGCTCTCCTTGTTACTCTGTTATTCTTTAATCAAAACTTTTAATTCCTTCAACTGCGCTTCACTTACAGACGAAGGCGCCCGGGTCATCAAATCTTGTGCTTTTGTTGTTTTTGGAAAAGCAATCACATCTCGAATACTCTCGGCACCGCACAGAATCATCATCATGCGATCAAACCCTAAAGCAACTCCAATATGCGGCGGTGTTCCATACTTTAAAGCATCAATAAAAAATCCAAATTTTTCTTTGCGATCTTCAGGAGTTAATCCTAATACAGCAAAAATCTTTTCTTGTAACTTGGTATCGTGAATTCTTTGTGAGCCGGATGCAAGTTCATAACCATTTAATACAAGATCATAACTCGAAGAGCGCATCAGTAATGGCTCAGAACCCATAAGATGAAGATCACTTAAGTGAGGAGATGTAAAGGGATGATGCTCCGATTCCATACGCTGCTCTTCTTCATTATAGGTAAAAAGCGGGAAATCAGTTACCCATAAGGCTTCATAGCTATTTGCAGGGATTAAATTTTTCTCTTTGGCAATTTTACGACGTAAATGGTCAAGAACCTGGTTTACCTTTTTCAAACCGCCTGCAACCACAAAAGCTGCATCCCCAATTTGCAAATCAAGTCTCTCCATCCATTTCTTCTGAAGCTCTTCTGGTAAAAACTTTGCTATACTGGATGTAAAGCCTGACTCTTGACGTTTTATCCAGACAAGCCCTTTACCGCCAAAACTTTGCGCATAAGCTGTAAGCTCATCTATTTCTTTTCTTGAAATATCCGCTCCCCCTTTCACAGTAAACCCTTTGACTACGCCTTTGTTCGCAAGAATTTCTTGGAATATAGTAAAGGTAGATTCTTTTGCCAAATCATCAAGGCGGCAAAGCTTCATACCAAAGCGTAAATCAGGCTTATCGGAGCCATAGTACTCCATGCAATCTGCATAGGTCATACGTCTAAATTTTTGCGGAAGCTCTATACCTTTTGATTCTTTAAATACAGCTTGCATAAGCTTTTCAATAACAGGAAAAAGCTCTTCACATGAAGCAAAGCTCATTTCCATATCTATTTGAGAAAATTCCGGCTGGCGATCTGCTCGTAAATCCTCATCGCGAAAACAGGTTGCGATTTGGAAATAACGATCCATACCTCCAACCATAAGAATCTGCTTATAAAGCTGCGGTGATTGCGGCAATGCATAGAACATGCCAGGATACACTCGTGAAGGAACAAGATAGTCGCGAGCTCCTTCTGGCGTTGATTTTCCTAAAATGGGTGTTACTACTTCTACAAAACCTTCGCTATCCAAATAACGTCTTACCGTCATCATAGCCTTATGCCTAAGGATAAGATTTTGTAAAAGATGGCCTCTGCGCATATCTAGGTAGCGATATTCCAGTTTTGCTTCATCATTAATTTCAATGGTATCATCAGATACAGAAATCGGTAACACATCAGCTTCAGATAATACATGAAGCTCTTTTGCAAAAATTTCGATTTTGCCTGTTGGAATATGGGGATTAGCATCTTTTCGTAAAGCGACTTTGCCTTTAACTGCTATTACCGATTCTGCTCGCAATTTATGCCCTACAGCATACGCTTCAGGTGTTGTCACCGGATCTAAAATAATTTGAGTGATGCCAAAGCGATCTCGTAAATCAATAAATACAAGCGCACCAAAATTGCGCAGCCTGTGCACCCAGCCGGTTAAAACCACCTCTTTTTCTTTATCACTTTCACGAAGCGCTCCGCACGTATGCGTTCTCAAAAACTCTACCATATAACAACTGCTTTTTTAATTGGAAAAGGGCCAGAATAGCACACTCCTTCAAAGCTCACAAGAAAATGTGCTATAGTATATTTAAAAAAATATTAAACACAGAGGCACAAAGACACAAAGGCGCAAAGATAATTAGAAATTAAACGCAGAGGCGCAGAGACGCAGAGAAGGGCTTTTTTCCTTCCCCAAATGTTGACGAGGAAGCTTTATAAGCAGCTCAAAAAATCAACAGTTTTATGGTTGTAATAAGAATGAATATAAAAGATGTTTTTTCACAAGTTGTTAAGTATATTTCTTGTTTCTCTGCGTCTCTGCGCCTCTGCGTTTAATTTTATAGTTATCTTTGTATTTCTGCGCCTCTGCGTTTAATTTCTAAATATATTTCTCGTTTCTCTGCGTCTCTGCGTTGAATTTTATAGTTATCTTTCTATTTCTGCGCCTCTGCGTTGAATTTTTTTATAACCCTTTTCGTCCCATTAGCTTCTTGAAATGAAAAGTGACATTTTCGAGAGGAAGCTCTTGTGTCTCGCCGGTGCTCATATTTTTCACTTCGCACTTGCCTGCCTTTAATTCATTTTCCCCTAAGACAATTGCAAATTTTGAACCGGAATCGGATGCCTGTTGCATTTCCTGTTTCAATTTCTTACCGCTCATTCCCTGCAAGCATACAATTCCATTTCGACGAAGCTCCTGCACCATCGAAAAGGCATGGTACATTGCTTCATCACCCAAGGGAATAACGTACACATCGGGCGTTTTTCTCACAGGCAATTGTACATTCGATCTTAAAAGTGTTTGAATAATGCGTTCAATGCCAGTTGCAAAGCCAATAGAGGGCAAATCCTGACCGCCCAGCTGCTTAATAAGGCCATCATAACGACCGCCTGCACCAACTGTATTTTGAGCTCCTAATTCACCAGAGGTAATCTCAAAAACTGTTTTTGTATAATAATCCAGTCCGCGGACTAATCTTGAGTTAACAACATAGGGAACTTGAAGACGATCAAGAACTTTTTTTACGCCTTCGAAATGCTCTTTACACTCTTCTGAAAGATACTCCAAAATAGTGGGAGCAGACTTCACAACTTCTTTGTCTGCCTCATCTTTTGAATCAAAAATTCTGAGAGGATTTATTTCAAATCGAGTTTTGCTTTCAGGAGAAAGCTTATCAAGATGCGGTTGTAAATAGCTTACAAGCGCCTCGCGAAAACGAGCTCTCGTTTCTTTATCACCAAGCGAATTTATATAAACAGTAAGATTCTGCAGTCCTAAACGGTTATAGAGTGAATAGCACATTTCAATAAGCTCTGCATCAAGTTCAGGCTGACTTATGCCAATTACCTCAACGCCAAACTGATTGTGCTGACGAAATCTTCCAGCTTGCGGACGCTCATAACGAAACATTGGGCCGATATAGTACAAGCGATGCTGCGATTTTTGGGCACCCATTTTATTTTCAATAAAGGCACGAATAACTGAGGCTGTACCTTCAGGACGAAGCGATAAAGACCTTCCTCCCCTATCTTCAAAAGTATACATCTCTTTTGAGACAATATCAGTTGCATCGCCTACGCTACGCTTAAAAAGCTCGGTTCTTTCAAACAGAGGAGTGCGTATCTCTTCAAAGCCATAAAGGGCTGCATGCTCTCTTAAAATAGTTTCGAGAAAGTTCCATAGGTAAGAGCTTTTCCAAATTTCTTTTTCATCTGCAGGAATAATATCAAAAACACCGGTTGGGCTTGGAACAGTCATTTATATAATCTCCTTAAGTAATCCTCAAGAGTGTAGGGCAGAAAAATGTTAAAAATCAATAACGTTAGGACAATTGCTCGCATCTCTTTGTAAAAGATGCGAGCAAGCTAACTCTCTTCTTCATTACAAAATTATGCTTTTTCCAACCTATAAGACAAAAATTCATGTAATTTCCCTTTTCCATCTTTCACATACACAATCAAGTGGGGTGCAACCACCATTAAGCCATCTTGGGTGACTGTCTCTTTTGTTGAGGAAATTACAACTGACTGTTGAAGAAGCAAGGTAAGCTCTTGAACACCCGTCGTTGATTTCTGATAAAGTGCCTCTATAAGCGCGCCAAATTTTGCATATATAAAAATCTTCATCACTGTTTTCTGATTCGCTAAAGAAATATGCTGAAATCTTGATTCGTGAAAGCAAGGCGCTTGGGCAAACCGAAAAGTCAGTACATCTAGCAGTTTCATTGAATCAGCACTCAAAATTTTTTTCATCTCGCTGATTTGTTTTTCAAAATTACTCATATAGCTACAGTACAATAAGCTATTGCATCCCTCATCTATATTTTCAAAGGTTGTGAGCAAGTCTTGCAAAACTTCACTCAGCTTCGTATAACTAAAAAAATGTCCGAATAAACCAGCCGCCTGTTCAGACCCTGTATGGGTTTTTGAACGAGTGTACAAAATTTGCAGGACTGCCATTTTTTCCTGAGCTTCGGTTAGAGGAGCCGCTTCATGGGAAGTGACCGGAGCAGTAACTGCTTGTACAGAAGCTTTATCTGCAAGCTGATTCAAAAGCTTTGTTTGAACAGCATCTGTCTTTTCCACAAGCACAGCTGCAGGAGAACAGTTCAAGCTCATCTGTCTCTGTTGGCCGCTGGAATGAGTGGTATAAAGAGGCTTCATCTTTTTGAAAACATCTTGCGAAGGACTTAAACTCATCCCTCCACTTTGGACCGATCTATTTAATAAACCAAAAGAGCGCATAATAGGTCGAGAAGAGACTGCCGATAGAGTAACTGATTTAGCAAACTGATTACATAAAGAACTTAATGAATTCATTGAAATACTACCTTTATAAGTTAGATGTGAATGGGAATTTTTTAGTTGGTCTGCAAATAATTTATTTTAAAAATTTGCAAATATTGAGAAAAGACTGCATGTCCAGCACCTTTATTTGCCATTTTGTAAATTGAGTTCGCTTTCAATTTTCAAATTGTATTCCTCATCAATTGCTTGATAATTAGCAATAAGGGCGCTTAATTTGCTCGCAAAAAATGGCTCTTTTTTTTCAGCATGGATTGTAATAAAAGCATGAATTTCAGCTCCCACTCGCTGTAAAGATTGCGTTCTTTCTTGAAAAAGCTCTGAAAGTAGCTCTTTTGTTTGCTCAACTTTTTGATTGCTTGTCGGAACTTTTGCTGTTTGCAAACCCTCATTCTGAGGAGACTCTGCCACTTGTACAGGAGGAAGGAGAGGAGTAGGCGGCACATCCGCTACCCTATCTTGTTGATTTACCTCAGCGATTTGCTCAGAAATAAATGATTTATTCACATATAAAAAGAGAGAGAGCGCAACAATTGAGGAAAAAGCCATCCATTTCAACCGTCGCCTTTTCCCTGTTAAAATTTTGTTTACTGCTTGAACTTGACTGCGAAGCATCTGCTCTTCTTTTTCAGAATCTTGGCCCTCATGCACTTCATCAAATACGATCTCTTTATTCAATTTGCGACCCGGCTTCATGACTTGAATAGGCGCCATATTGGGAATTTTTTCCAACTCCTCTACGAGGTGAGACATATTCAATTCGCTAAGTAATTTTTTTATATCATCATCAACCATCGAATCTCGCTTCCTTTTTCGTGAAAAACAGACTATAGTGAACCATAGTATATATTCAAACTTAAATACCTTTACCTTAGCAGAAGATTAAAGTTTATGGCCACATTTGTCCACCTACATGTCCATTCCCAGTATTCTCTACTCGATGCAACCGGATCCACTTTGGATCTTGTGCAAAAAGCTCAGTCCCTTGGCATGCCAGCACTTGCGCTCACCGACCATGGAAATCTTTTTGGCGCAATCGACTTTTACAAGCAATGTAAAGAACATAAGATCAAACCCATTATTGGGCTCGAAGCCTATATAGCTCCTACATCACATCTAGAAAAGAAAAAAATCGGCGGCCAGCCAGTCGCCTTCCACCTGACTTTACTTGCAAAAAACAAAACAGGCTATCACAACCTCTGCAAACTCTCTTCCATTGGCTACCTTGAAGGCTTTTATTACTACCCTCGCATCGATTTTGAAACACTCAAAAATCACTCTGAAGGCTTAATTTGCCTATCCGGCTGCCTGCAAAGTCCAATTGCCTATCAAGCACTGCATGGAACACAAGAAAGCTTAGAAAAGCTTATTTTGCAATATAAAGAACTCTTTCAAGATGATTTTTATATAGAGCTTCAGCGTCATGAAATGACTCCCGAAGATATCCAACTCGATAATTTAGCCGACGAAACATGGCTCTATCAACAGTATCAAGATTATGTAGCCAAACAAAAAAAAGTAAATATTGCCCTCATAGAAATGAGCAAAAAGCTCCAGATCAAAACAGTTGCTACTAATGACATTCACTATTTGGCACGAGAAGATTACAAAGCTCATGAAATTTTAATTAATATTCAATCTGGCGAGCCTTGCGAAGTGTGGCAAGAAGACTCAAGCGGCAATAAACAATTTCGCCTCCCCAATCCAAAACGGACCACAAGAGAGACCCACGAATACTATTTTAAAACCTCAGAAGAGATGAAAATCCTCTTTGAAGATATTCCTGAGGCGCTTACAAATTCTCTTGAAATTGCAGAAAAATGTAAAGTCGATCTCGATTTTTCAGCTAAGCACTACCCTGTTTATATTCCTCCTACACTAGAAAACAAAACATATACTGATGAAGAGCGGTTGCTTGCGGTTGAAAAGTATTTATCTGAGCTCTGTCAAAAAGCGATACCTTCTCGTTATAACAAAGAAAGGCTCGAGAAAGTACAAGAAAAATATCCCGATCAAGATGCCCTCGATGTCGTGCGAAAGCGCTTGGATTATGAAATGAATATTATCTGCTCCAAAGGGATGTGCGACTACCTTCTCATTGTATGGGATTTTATTTATTGGGCAAAAAATCAAGGCATTCCTATGGGCCCTGGAAGAGGGTCAGGAGCCGGTTCCATCATTTGCTATCTGACAGGCATCACTGACATTGAGCCCTTGCGTTTCAACCTTTTCTTTGAAAGATTCATTAACCCCGAGCGTGTATCTTATCCTGATATTGACGTCGATATCTGTATGGATCGACGAGCTGATGTAATCAATTACACTCTGCAAAAATATGGCAAAGACAACGTTGCCCAGATCATTACCTTTGGTACCATGAAAGCCAAAATGGTAATTCGAGACGTAGGACGCACCTTAAGCATTCCGTTGACCAAAGTAAATACCATTGTAAAGCTCATCCCTGAAGATCTCAATATTACAATTGATAAAGCTTTAGAAAAAGAGCCGGAACTCAAGACTCTTTGCGCCCAAGACCCCGATGCAGAAAAAATCATAGAGATCGGTAAAAAGCTAGAGGGCTGCATACGAGGAACGGGCATACACGCAGCAGGCATGATTATTTCAGGAAAACCGCTTTCTGAACATATCCCTATCTGTACCGCTAAAGACTCTGAAATGCTTGCAACACAGTACTCCATGAAGCCGGTTGAAATGGTGGGCATGCTCAAAATCGACTTTTTGGGATTAAAAACACTCACCTGCTTACAAATATGCCAAGATGCCATTAATGCTACTCATAAAACAGCAGTTGATTGGACTTGCCTTTCACTAGAAGATGCCAAAACATTTCAAATTTTAAACCAAGGCAAAACCCAAGGCATATTCCAGCTAGAATCGGCGGGAATGCAGGAACTTGCCAAGCAGCTTCATCTTGACCGTTTTGAAGAGATTATCGCCGTTCTTTCGCTTTATAGACCTGGTCCAATGGATATGATCCCCTCTTTTATTCAGAGAAAGCATAAAAGAGAGCCCATTGAGTATGACCATCACTGGATGAAGGAGATTCTTTCTGAAACTTACGGTATTATGGTCTACCAAGAGCAGGTGATGCAGATTGCAAGCAAGCTTGCAAACTACTCGCTTGGCGAAGGCGATGTACTCAGACGGGCGATGGGTAAAAAAGATATGAAAGAGATGGCCAAGCAGCGCGAAAAGTTTTTGCAAGGAGCCAAAAAAAACGAGATTGCAGATGATGTTGCAGGGCGCATCTTCGATAAGATGGAAAAATTTGCTGAATATGGATTTAATAAATCGCACGCAGCTGCCTACGGCTATCTGACCTATGCAACTGCCTACTTTAAAGCGCACTACCCTGCCGAATGGTTAGCTGCCCTTATGACCTGCGATCGCGATGATATCAGCAAGCTTTCAAAATTTACAGCTGATGCCAAGCTGATGGGTCTTTCCACTTTACCTCCTGATATCAATGAATCAGATTTGCATTTTGCTGCAAAAGGATTAGGCATTCGTTTTGCTATGGGCGGGATAAAGGGCGTTGGAACAAATGTTGTTGAAGCCATTGTAAAAGAGCGCAAAGCAAACGGCCCCTTTACGAGCCTTTATAATTTTATCAAACGTATCGATGCTAAAAGAGTCGGCAAAAAAACAGTCGAGCTTCTCATTGATAGCGGCTGTTTTGATTTTACAAAATGGCATCGAGATTCTATGAAAGCAGGACTCGATTCCATGATTGATACTGCCTCGAGAGCTCAAAAAGATGCGCAATCAGGCGTTTTATCACTATTTCAAACTCTTGAAACGGATGAAGAAAATTTTGCAAAAGAGCCAAAACTTGCCAAATTAAGCGCTAAAGAAGAGCTTCTCTTCCGCGAAAAAAGCTTATTGGGCTTCTTTCTTTCCGGCCATCCGCTTCATGCTCATAAAGACACTTTAAAACGTATGGGAACTCTTAATCTTTCAAGCGCCCTAGAAGATCCGCAAGTCACAGTTTTCCGCTCTGCCTTTTTAATTGATGAAGTACAGGCACGCTTTAGCTCTAAAACAGCCAAAAAATTTGCCATTCTTAAAATTTCAGATCTGACCGGCGCGCAATTTGAGCTTCCTATTTGGCCAGAGCAGTATGAAGAAAAACAGGCATTGCTTGTTGAAAACAAGCTTATTATGGCAGTCCTTTCGAGAGATAAGAAAAATGAAGAAGTCTCTCTTTCCTGCAAATGGCTGTACGATCTGAAAGAGCTGGATGAAAAGATTGCAGCAGAGTGCGATATAGCATACGACAAAGCTAAATTCCAACAAGCCCGCTTTGCAAAAGGTTATGACAAATCCAAAGGTGGCGCAAAAGGAGAAAAAAAGGACGAAAAGAAGATAAAAGAGACTCCTAAAGAGCCTGAAAAGACAAAAATCACGATTCGTGTAGATTTGGAAAAGTTACGAAATAGCCATATTTTAAAACTCCAGGGAATCATTCAAGCTTTGCCACGAGGAGAAGATCTCTTGGAAGTTGCTTTTGCCCAGAAGGAGAAAGAAGTATCAACTCTTTTAATTGATTCAAAATGGGCCATTTCATTTGATAAAGAGGTAAAAGAAAAGCTTCGTACAGTTCCCTCAGTCGTTGGTGTGGATAAAATTTAGTCAGATGATTAAAATTCAGTTTATTAGAAATAAATTTATCTAAGGAAAAATATGGCATCACCTGGAAAACATGTAGCTAAACCATCAGCACATACAATTTTTGTTGCGCAATCTTCTGCGAGCGATACATCGACAAAAGAGACATGTGGTCAATGGCTTGGAAGGACAATTGCAGAAACTTTCTCTTGCTGTGCGCCCTGCCTTTTACCCTGCTTCAGGTGCTGCTGTTTCTGCTGCGTCTGCTGCTGTAATGATGAAATTCTCTCGCCTGATGAACTGCTTGCAAAGCAGTTTGCTGACTTAACAGTTGATAAAGATGAAAACTCACGAACCATAAACAAACTCGTAGAAAAAGCTATCAAGGAAAAACCTGCACGCCTCATAACTCATAAAACACTCTTTTCTCAAGCAAAAGAGCAAGTCACTGAGCTTAACTTAAATAATACTCCTCTTACAACTCAAGCCTCGGGAGATCGTTATGACGCAGATCACGCCCCTTGCGTTAAACTTGAAAATTTAGTCTTTCTCTTTCCAAATTTAACTACTCTTTCACTTGCAAACTGCGGTATCGGCGGTCTAAAAACTACCTATTTCAATTGTTCTGCAAAATGCATTTTAACATTATCGCCCGGAATACCTATTGATTCTCTAGACTCTCCCCCACTATCACCTGCCGCTCATAAAGCAAAAAAGGCAGATCTCTATATGAGCCGAGGCTTACCGGAGCTTACAAGCTTGAACTTAAGCCATAATCCAATTGATGGTACATTTTTGCATAATCTGGTAACGCTTCCCAAACTTGCAACGCTTACGCTTACCAGCTGCCCATCTGTTACTTCTGAGCAAATTGCTGGCTTACGAAAAAATCATCCAAATAAGGAGCTCGTTATCATTAAGACCGGTACGGATGTAACTGAAATGCCAGCAGATGATCATAAAGAAAGAGAAGATTCGCAAAGTCACGAAATCTAATTAAGTAAAAAACGAGAGATTGAGCAATATTTTCTTTTGCTCAATCTCTCTGTTATTGTTTATTTCTTTTGCTCGAATTTTTGTGGTTCGAGTACTGATTTTTGGGGCGGAAGATCGCCTGTAGGGCGAGAAAGGTTAATTCCTGTAAAGCCCATAAAGGCCATTGACATAAGCCCTGTCATAACAAAAGTAATACCCATTCCTCGAAATCCGGGGACAACGTTTGAACTTGCAAGCTTTTCACGAATGGCAGCGATTAACGCAATAGCAAGCCACCAGCCAAGGCCTGATCCAAAGACATAGATAAGATTGGGTGTAAAGGGATAATCACGCATTACAGCAAAAAGACAAGCTCCTAAAATCGCACAGTTAACTGCAATCAAGGGCAAGTAAATACCGAGTGAGCGATAGAGCGGCTGCGATACTTTTTCGATGATGATTTCAAGAATCTGAGTAAAAGCTGCTATAACAGATATAAAAAGCAAAAATTCTAAAAATCCTAAATCAATTTGCGAAGCATTTAAGCCAATGACTTCCAGCCAATTCAACGCACCGGGCATAGTTACAAAACGATGCACGAGCCAATTAAGCACTCCTGAAACAGTGACAACGAAAACAACTGCGATGCCAAGTCCATTTGCAGTTTTCAACTTTGTAGAGCAAGCAAGATAGGTGCACATGCCCAAAAAGTTTGCCAAAAGAAAATTTTCTATAAAGACTGCTTGAATTAAGAGTCCAAACAGATTTACTGATTCATAACCACCCATCCACATAGGCTATACCTTTTTATTTCGACTTGCATACATATTGATAAAACAGATCATCAAGCCTATCAGGAAAAAGGCAGCCGGAGGCGTCACCATAAGTCCAAAGTTTTGATAACCATCGGGATTTTCAGCTGTTGCATACCAGCTCTCCGGTATAACACGCATGTTTAAAATTTCACCAAAACCAAAAAGTTCACGCACAAGTCCAATTATAAAGAGTACAATTGCATAACCTGCGCCTGCTCCTAAACCATCGAGAAAAGCAGCGGGCGGTGTTACATTTTTAGCCATTCCTTCGGCTCTTCCCATTACAATACAATTGGTAATGATCAAGCCAACAAAAACAGAAAGCACTTTGGAAATAGAGAAAAAATACGCTTGCAAAAACTGATCGATGGAAATCACAAATAAAGAAATGATAGCGAGCTGCGTAATCATACGTACGCTATCGGGTGTAACTTTACGAAAAAGAGAGACAAAAAAAGAGCTGAATGATGTTACAAACATCACCGATAATCCCATAGTGATTGCAACTGAAAGCCGGTTTGTAACCCCCAATGCAGAACAGATACCTAGCACCGCAATAAGCACTTGGTTTTGCTTAAAAAGTTGGTCTGTAAAATACTCTTTCAAAGGCATCTTTGACTCTGCCATTACTTATTACCCTCTTTTTGTAGTCGAATAAAAAATGGTCTGTATTGATTTAATGTATCTTTATACGCTTTTGTAACGCCATTTCCAGTAAGGGTTGCTCCCGCCATGCCATCAACTGCACTTTTAGCTTTTGGTGATATTCCTAAAACATCTTTTACTTTGCCTCGCACCACTACGATACCAACGGCGGAACGCTCAAAATCGGTGTTGCCTGAAGCATCTGGTTGAAATATTTTTTTACCAGGAAACTGACTTTGCCATAAAGGCTCTGCAATATTAGCGCCAAGTCCAGGCGTTTCTTTATGTTCATACCAAGAAATACCAAGTACTGAGTCGCCATTTGGCGCTACCGCTATATAGCCATAAATATAATCCCAAAGTCCAAAGCCTGAAACAGGAATAATATAGCCTTCCGGTTTTGCCTCTTTTTGAGCACTATTTGACTGTAGATTAGGATGAATTTTGTAAATAAGCTTTAAGGGGAGGTTGGCGTAGCCCCTCTTTTTGTTTTTAGCAATGTACTCATCCAAATCGATTTTAGCTTCTTGAACAGTAATTGACTCACCCTTCTCGTTTACAAAAAATGGCTCTGTACGTGCGCGCACTATTGCTAAAATCTCTTTTGAAGTAGGATGATCCTCAACTGAGCCTGGAACTAATATTCCATCTTTTGAATATTTAGCCGGCACATATTTGCCATCTACTTGTATTTGAAAATAGCCTTTCTGATTATAAATTTGAGCTGCAACTAGCATTTCTTTACTACGATCGAGCTCTTTAGCCTCTTCCCTTGGCACCTGCAAAGCAGAGGCTAAAACCGAAAGTACAAAAGCGCAAAAAAAGCTCAAAATCACAATAAAAATAATCGTCGATTTATTTGAAAACGAACTACGCGCTTCTTGGGACATATCCTATCCTCCTGTAGCTCGCTGAAACATAATGATCTATAAGAGGAGCAAAGACATTGCCTGTTAATATGGCAAGCATTACCCCCTCTGGATAGGCTGGATTAATTGCGCGAATAACGATAACAATTATGCCTATGAAAAAACCATAAATCCATCTCGACATTTTTAAGGCAGCAGAGGATACGGGATCTGTTGCCATGTAGACAGCCCCAAATGCAAGGCCGCCTAGAAGAAGATGCTTATATGCAGGGAAGCCAAATACAGCAGGGTTCCATGCGCCGCCATCTACTCCAGAAAAACGGGCAAAAAGTTCAAAAGCCAATGCGGTAAAGTAGGCTCCAAAAATCATTCCCAGCATTGTTCTCCAGGATCCCACTCGGCAATAAATTAAAAATAGCGCCCCTAATATGCAAGCTAAAATAGAGGTCTCTCCAAAGCTTCCTAGCTTATTACCGAAAAAGAAGTTCCAATCAGTTTGTATACCTTGCTCATATTGAAGAGAGGCAAATTGATAAGCATTATCATAATTATCAACCGATAATCCTAAGCCGCCTTGGTCAATTGAAGAGGTGACAAAATTTTTCAGCTGCTCTGGTAACAATTCGCCAAAGTTTGCCTTTTCTTGAGCTAAGCTTGTCCACTTTTCAAATTGCTTTTGAATTACCGGCTGCGTAGGAAGCGATCCCTCCAAATTTGGCATATGAGAAGCAATTGCATCGACATGCACCCTTTTTACCTCAAATCCAATATTATACTTGGCAAGTGATGTAGCTTGCGTATAGCCATCTACAGGACTTAAAGCTGCATCTTGATTCATTTTGATAAGGCTATTGCGTATTACTGTTGGATTTGTACCCACCCATACATCGCCAGACATTTGGCCAGGAAAAGTAAAAAATAAAAAAGCTCTGCAGCAGAGGGCTGGATTCATAATATTCATGCCGGTGCCGCCAAAAAGCTCTTTTGATAAAATCACGCCTGATGCAACTCCCATTGCCACCATCCAGTAGGGTATAGTAGGAGGCAAAATAAGCGCATAGAGCATACCGGTTACTAAAAATCCTTCAGCAATATCGTGGCCACGCACACATGCAAATATACCTTCACAAAGTCCGCCGACCGCATAAGAAATAACCATCACAGGAAAATAGGCCATGGCGCCATAGTAAAGAATAGAGAGATAGCGAGAATCCTTCATTACAAAATGCCAATACTCCTGCAGTGAATGGCAGCTACCTAAAAATTCATTCATGAGTTTGTAGTCTGCGCTTGCATAGACAAATTTTTGTATGCCAGTATTCCAAATAGCCATGAAAATGCAGGGAAGCAGTGCAAAAACAACTACCATCATCCAGCGCTTTAAATCTACGGCATCGCGAATATGGGGCGCTTTTTTCGTTCTGATCGGTGCTTCGTATAAAAAAGTATCGAGGGCTGAAATAAGAGGTCTCAGCTTTTGAAGCGGTTTTCCCTCTTCAGTAAGAGAGAGTTGAAAATCAAGAATTTTCCTTAGCATTTTTATCCTGTACACTCGTGTAATTTTTTTAGCTGGAGCTGCTGTAATTTTCCAAATAGAAAAGTAGCAGAAATTCAAGAAAAGTCAATAAAAACTTATGCCCTCTGAACAAGATATTCTGTCGAAAACAGGATTAGCTGCAAGATTAGCAACCAACAGGATAGACAGGATCGCTACAGCGGCAAGATAAACAGGATAAAAAAGATAAAGAAAATGACACTCTCCACCCTTCGGATGTGCTATTCTTTTATACATCGCTTTTCCCAGAACGACCCTTTTAGGAATCGTCCTGGGCTATAATCCAACTCCCTCATTCGAGGGAAAGTACAAGCAATTTTCCTCTTTATTTTGCTTATTACCATCTCCGTTTTCTAGCTATTTACCTTGCCACCCTAGTCATCCTGTTATTTTTATCCTGTTTATCCTGCCGCTTTAGCGATCCTGCCTATCCTGTTTGTTGCTATCCCTGTTATTTATCCCTGCTTTTTAGCTATTTACCTTGCCATCCTAGTCATCCTGTTACTTTTATCCTACCTATCCTGTTTGTTGCTTATCCCTGTTGGTTATTTCGGTACTTTCCCTGTATATCTTTGTTCTGTTAAGCTCATCTCTGAAAGTTGAGGGAGCGAGTGTAGTTTGTATATTCTTGACTCATTTTTAAGTCTTATCTGCCCGCCGCTCTGCTTGCATTGTGAAGAGCCGCTTACTCCTCATCATAAACTGCTGTGCGAAAGCTGCTTACATAATCTGCAACTCATTTCACCTCTTAGCCGCTGCCCCTTTTGCTTTTCTGAAGTGGAGAGTAAGAGTGCAAAACCATGCAGCGAGTGCTATACAAAAGAGCGCTTTTGCAATTATATAGCCTCCTGTTTTGATTTTGATGGGCCTGCCCGTACTTTAATAAAAGAGCTCAAATATTGCGATGAGCCGCATCTTGCAAAAAGTTTAGCAAGCTTCCTTTTTATGCAATTTACTGAACTGAAATGGCCTACCCCAGATCTTATCACCTATGTCCCCACCTCTTTTAGACGCTATATAGAGCGAGGTTATAATCAGAGCGAGCTGCTTGCAAAGGCACTTGCCGATCTTCTTCAATTACCTGTAGTAAGCTTACTTAAAAAAACTGAAAGCACAATTTCACAAACTTATTTAAATAAAGCCTTAAGAAAAGATATGATGCCTGACATTTTTGCACTTAAACAGACAGAATCCATTGAAGATAAGATCCTTTTGTTAATTGATGATGTCTCTACTACCGGCACGACACTACAAGCCGCAACTCAGGCACTGCAAGAGGGTTATCCAAAGTCTATTTATGGGTTAACTGTTTGTCATACGGACAGGTAGAAAAAAGCTATTTGCAAAAAATGTACGAAAAAAACTCTGCTTGATTAATTAAAACTTAATAGTAACTTAATGGCTTGTTAATACCTTCCTCCTACAGTGCAAATTGAATTTTAGAGCTGAAGCTATGTACATGTTCACAGGGTTTTACCCTGTACAAGCACCTTTTGAGTATTTTAACAATTTCTTTACATGAAGGAAAACTATTATGAACGTAGACTTTGGTCATTTCTATAAAGAGAAGGTAGAACCACTTGTAGAAGGTGCTGCACTCGCTGCAGAATTCGTAGCTGATATGGCATATGACGGCGCCGTTTATCTAAGCCGCGAAGTAGAAAAGCTTACAAATGCTCATCTGCCTAAAGATTATGCAACTATTATACAAAGGGCTTTTAATTCACTACCTGCTTTTGCTATTACTCATTTCACCCCTTTCAAAGTACGCGTACCGTGCTTTCTCTATTGGGTATACAGAGATATGTCGGGCCGGCCATTTTCTAAAGAAACGACTGCAAACATCTACACAGGTCTTGCACTTTCATCTGCAATTGATGCCGCAGGACATGTTATAAAAGCATTTGCAAAGAGAAGCCCATTTTATCTTTCGATTATTATTGTAAATATAGCAGTGGGCCTTTTCTGGTTGTCAAAAGCTCAACAACAGTTGAATCCGCAAGCAGCACCTGCACCTGTTTAATTCAACAAATGATTTTTATTGACCGAAGAATTACTGCTTCAGTATTCTTCGAGCAATTTTAGTATTTAAAGCATGTTATGAAGGGGAAAATAGTATGAGTTTTTTAATAAACGCTGTTCGCGAAAATGTAACTACGCCGATTTATAATGTCGTGAGCGTAAATGTAACCACGCCGATTTATAATGTCGTTAACGACAATGTATTCACTCCAGTCTATAATGTTGGAAGTATGGTGCATGATGATGTAACTGATTTATGCATGAGCATAGATAAGGGCATTCAAGTAGTAACCGAGAGCATCCTTCCAAAGCCTCTCGCTATTATTGCTCACAATGCTTTGAGATCCCTACCGATCACATACGCTTGTTTTTACGTGCCATTAGAGTGGAGAGTAGGTCTCTGGGCAGCTTATGCTATTATTCATTACACCACACCACACCTTCTGACATGCACCTCTTCTCTTTATTTCCATAAGAGCTTAGCAGTTGCATTTGCAATCGAAGTTGTACGTAATCTCTATTTAGTTATGGCAGGACAATTTCTTTTAAATTCAACAAAAGAGCTTGCTGTTTTAACAGTTTCAACACTTGCAGCTATTCCAATGTCAGCTTACTATTTCCATAGAAGCCGCGATTTCATACCTGGTATGAGACAAGAAGAAATTGCTCTTCCAGCAATAAGCTAAGACATTTTCCAGCCTCCTATGGATCACATAGGAGGCAATTGTTTTCCTTTGTAACTATTCTTTTGTAAGTAAACTATCTACTTCTTTTTCATCTCTGAGTTTCATTTGAAAAAGCCATCCCTCTTTTTCAGGACCACTATTCAACTTCTCAATTTTTGTACTCAGTAAAGAATTTACCGCAATTATTTCGCCAGACAGGGGAGTTATAATATCAATTGCAGCTTTTGTTGATTCAATCACGGCAACTTCCTGCCCCTTTTGTAAGAGGCTGCCTATTTGAGGAAGCTCTACATATACTATTTCGCCAATCTCCGCCACACCCTGCTTTGTAATACCTACTGTGGCAATTTCACCCTGTACTTCTACCCATTCGTGAGTTTCTGTATATTTTCTCATGTATAATCCTTTGATTATCCTGCACGTAGATTTATTTTATAAGACGAAGCGATGCCCAAAGATCAGGATGCTGATCAATAGCTACATCTGATGAAAGAGCAAAATGCTGTGGAGTTGCCTTTGCCCTATTTATACGATAGGTAAAACCTATCAACGGCTGGTCTTCCGGTCGATATCCAAAGAGACATTTTTCAGGGATAAAAATCTCTGCGACATAACCTTTTTTCAATGATGATACTTGGAGTTCAAGATCGTCTGCATTACAAAGTGGATGGGTATCTTCCGTACGAAAACGGGTGATCTCGCCGCACTCTTTGCCTTCTATGCGCTCTGGTAAAAAATAAAAATGATGACAAAATCGGTGAGTAAGTTTGGCACTCTTCAAATGGAGGGTATCAATAAAAAGCTCAATTGAATCCCCTTTCGTAACGTCTGGATAGGAGACGTTTACTTCATCAGATACAACTTGTACTATAAAATAGAGCCCCTCTAACCCCCATGACATAAAAACTCTTGCAAATTCCTCTTCACCCCAGAGGCTACAAACCGCCGGCAGTTCATATTTTTTTGACTGCCCAAAAGAGTTTTTATCCCATTTTTGGCAATCAATATCCAAGGCAAAGAAATATTCAGGAGAGGCAAAACCCTCTATTTCATAATTATTTTGCATTGGAGCCAATATCTTCTAATTGTAGCGCCTGTTTTGCCTGCATATCAGCTAATAATATCTTAGCAAAATCTTGTGTAAGATTTTGACCAAGAAGTTTTCTCGCCTCTAAAACTTTCGCTCTTATAAAATCATCTGCTGAAAGTGCACCTTTTGATTGAATGCTCAAAAAGACAATCCCTGTCTCTTTAAAATAGCGAGGCTCAAGCCACTGTCCTGTTTGTAAAGAAAACGCCTCTTCAGAAACACCTGATTCCAAAGCTTTCGCACGAGAGACTCTTTCATGAACTCGCTCAAGTTTAAACTGATCTTGCAATGATTCTCTTTTACCCTCATGCACCCATTCAGCTATTTTTTCAGGATGATCTTTACAATTTTTCCATGTTTTTTGCATATAGGGTAAAAGCCTTACCGCTAGTCTAGCTGTCACTTTATCATTCCAATCACAAAAGCGAGGATTTTCTTTCTTTTCTTTTTCAATTTCCTTATCAAGCTGCCTATAAAGATCTTCAAAATAAGCATCTGCCACTACATCTTTTACTTCATCAAGCGGCTTCCACTCACCATTATCTTTTACATAAGCCTCTGGCTTTTGCGAACGCAAGCGCGGATAGGCGCCTTCTAACAATTTATCTAAAATAGCATCCAAAGTCCCATCCGACTCTGCCTCTTTGAATGTCAAAATTTCGGAATTTACAGGCTTTTCTAAAACAATAATGCGGTAGTAATTAATGCCGTTCTGGCTATACGAGGCAAGCTCTGGGCTTACTTCATTCAGCTCTGCTTTATCAAGCATATTCATAAGCGCTGCATAATTTGAAATACCTTCGAATAAGTTTGCAAGAGGAGCAAGCCCTCCCTGCTCTCTTAATTCCACAACTTCATCTTTTGATGCTGTATTTTCGAAACCTTCCTGAAGCCATTCCGGATGCTCTTCAATAATTTGGCTTCTGCTATAGCTATCGATAAGGCTTCTTGACTTTATATCAAGAGAATCAAATACGCTTAATCGAGCTTCAGCATTTTGCGCTTTTTTTGCGGCAAGTTCCGGAAATTTCTTCTGTAATTTTTCCCAATTTTTATCTTGTAGCTGCCACTCCCACATATTTTTTACACCAATCTTCGTTTCAAACTGCGCTTTATTTATGGAAGAGATGCGTAAACGATAGCGCCGTTTTACAAGCTCGGGGAACACCTTTTTTACCTCTTGAGGAGACAAAGGATTTTGCGGAGGAAAATTTGAAATACCTTTTCCTTTTATATCTTTTTGTCCACGAATAGCACTTAAGTATATTTCAAGTCTTTGAAGATCGCCTGCATGATTTAAACAAAATTCTTGCGGCATTTTGAAAAATTCGACGTCTACATATTCGCTTAAATGGCGATAAAAATCTTTATAAGCTAAATCGCTTACAAGTATGGCATCCTCATTTTCATTAAAAAGCTTTCGGAAAAGCAAAACATTTCTCCAAGCCTGTAAAAGTCTTGCTTGGTCCATGCCTACATGACGAAGCTCTGACTGAAAATAGTTTTGAAAATTTGCATGACCGAAATAGGGGTTGCGGCTGTTTTCTTTAAAGCTTGCTGTAACATTATCAATAAGCGATTGCAGTACTTCATCTTTACTTACTTCATAGCCTTTCTGTTCTGCAATTTTTGCTGAGTTAATGATGTATTTTGCAACAAGTTCAATAAAACCCTTGCCAAACCAATCTTGCAAGTTATGATAGCCGAAAAGATCTAAATCTCTATAAGGCAGCTCATCATCCGACTCAAGCCACTTCTGTTCTCTTTCTTGAAACTTTAAAAGTTGCTTCAGATAGGCTGCTGGAAAACGACGTTCTGCCAAAAAGAGATTTACACGAGTGGAAAATGCCTCAAGGGTAGCAGGATCTGTAACTTGCTTTAATGCATCCAAATTCTGTTTTATATCGGGCGCAAAATAGCTCCAAATTTGTTCAGAGCCAATAAAAGGAGCTCCAGGATGAATATAAGGAGTATAACTTTGCTCTTTTTGCATACGTGTTTTTAATTCGGAGCTTAGATCGTTGAGATAGGGTTGCACCAAAATTTTATAAATACCTGTCTCGCAAATATTTTTCTGGATAACTCCATCATTAAAACTGTTGCCTTTCGCATTCATCCCTGAAAAATAGTCGCGCTGGCTACTTGAGATAAGCTGTATAACATCTTGCAATTGAGAAGAGTAGACCTTGCTGCCATCGACTGCAATAAAAGCGACTCGATCTTTTGCCTCTTTGCTTGCAAATGAGCTGTAGGTACCGAAAAACGAAAATGAGATAACAATAACTACGGTAATAATGATGAAAAGAAATTTCTGGTAGCGACGCAAGAGCTCTAACATAGTCTATCCTTTAAGAATCAAAAAAAACGAATACGCGATAATAGCAATTTACAAGCTTTTCAGCCAAAACAATCTCATAACGATAAAATAAGACACAAAATATCAGCTACAGAACAGTTGCTTATCTTGTTCTTCATTCATAAGCGGGTTTTACCACTTTAGATGCCGCAATTGCCTCTACTAAAGCAAAATTTATAATTTAATAGTGATTTTAAAGAGAAAAAATGATATAATTATTACTAATTATTAATTTATAAGTTTACTATGGCAAATTTAAATACATCAATAGCATTTAATCCCCTTGCTTCCCTCTTACCCGATCAATCTCTCTTTACTCCAGAATTTGAACGCCGAAGAAGCAGCCGCATAAAAAAACCGGCTCCTCTTTCTCAAAAAGATATGAATGCAAAAATTGCTCGTGTTGCAAAAACTCGAAGCCGCACAGCGGCTATCCTCCCTTCCCCTGGAAAGGAGCCCGCTCTCGTCACCCCCACTACGCAAAGAGTAAAACAGTTCACTCAAGAAAATGATACACCTGACAAACTCTATAATCTTAGCTTTGATGAAGATGAGGATAAGGTTGTACTACCGCTTACACCTTCTGTAAAGAAGCTCGAGCGCGTAATCTATATGTTCCGCAATAAGACAACTGGTGAAGTTTTAATCGGCAAAACAGAAACCGAGGTTACCAAAAGAGTTTCGGGTTATGTATCTGCTTTTAATAATCCTAAAAGCGCAAAAGGGAAACTCCCCTTACCCAATGATGTGAGGAAAAATCCTGATAATTTTGAATTTGGAGTCCTTGGCCAAGTACCCGATGACCTTGATATCGACAAACTCGAATCTCACTACATCGAATTAAAAAAAGAGATAGGCGGCTGCTACAACCAAAGAAAAGGCGGCGGCGGCGGTCATGCCAGAAAGGCGCTTAAAACGAAAGCTTCCATCAAAAAAACGAAAAAGGTAACTCAAGAGATATTTACAAACTTTATATCGCCTCAAAAAAATCCCGTAGTAAAATCAAAAAAAGGCCCTCAGGTGCTTTTATCGCCTGAAAGTAAAAAAACTGCAAAAGTCATTTACGTTTTTAAAAATAATGTAACAGGCCAGCGCTACATTGGAAAAACTATGCGAGAGCTCCGTAAAAGGATTTCTGAGCATATGCACTTTGCAAGACATACAGATAAAGAAAATAGCCAAAAAGAGCTCTATAAGGATTTGCGTAAAAACCCAGCTGATTTTTCTGTCGGTATTTTATATAAAGCTCCTAAAAAATCGAAAGATATCGATTTAGATACTATTGAAAAGGCTTTTATTACACATTATGACTCTGTAAATACCGGTTATAATCAAAATGGCGGCGGTGGCGGCGGTTAAGAGACTGTTACTGAATTAAAATCCAAAACTTGCTTAAAGTTTAAGTCAAAAATTGCTGAATAAGGCTTTGCTGTAACTCTTTTTTTTGTACAATTGGTATTCCAATAGATGCACTTGTTGCTTTCATTGCTTGAACAATTTTTTTTCCATCATGTAAAAGCTCTTCAATCAGCTCCCAAGGCGGTGTTTGTAAAAAAATGCTAGCTTGATGCACAAAGCCAAAGCGAGTCATCCTTTGCGCAGATCCGCCAATTTTTAAGCCATGCACTAAAAGATCATATTGCGTGGGCTCTGCCATGCAAAATTCTCTATAAGATGTTTTGGGTGTAGCCTCTGCTAAATTTGCTAACGATACAAGCTCCTGAACTGCCTGAAGTGCTTTTGTGTTTACAAAATGATAATTTTCTAAAACGTTTAAGGAAAATTGTGGATGTGTTTTAGGTATTGCTACTGAAAAGGTAAAATCGTTGCAATGAAATAAAATGCCGCCGCCAGTTGGTCTTTTGGCAACATCGAACCCCAAAGCTTTACATGCATCTAACTTTAAATACTTTTCAGGATTGATAAAATATCCATGGGTGATTGTAGGAGCTTTCCATTCATAAAAACGAATAAGTGGAGCTGTGAGCGAGGATAAGCTATCAATGAGGCTCTGATCTTTTGCCATATGCCATGAAGCTGAATTCACCCCATCATGAATCACTTTTGGCGCTACTTTAGTGTGTAAGCACGGGATGCGATCTATCATTGAGGCGATCTCCAAAGACATAACCTAACTCTTTTAATGTATGCACATAGGGATCTTGCTCTTGAAATAGATAGAGTGAGCGAGAATCAGCATAGGCAACTAATAAAAACTTCTGTTTTTCTCTTTCTGACAATAGCTCAAAATTCCACGCACGGGTCGGTAAAAAAAAGGTAACCTCGCCAGGTTTTTGAGCAAAGGGCGCAAAGCTCTTATCTACTGCCTGTTCACTTGTTCCCTCTAAGCAGATAGTAAATGCACATACTAAAGGCGCAATCGAACTCACCTCTTGCAAAGTTTGTACTTGAGTCGATGCCGGAAGTGGTAGCTCGTATACTTGGTCATAGCCAAAGCGCAATTTCTTTCTACTTGTCAGCTCCACAGCAATCTGTACAAAACGAGAAGAGTATATAATTTTTTGAATTTCCGCCTTCTTTCTAGAACTATCTCGTAACGCTGCTTTTGAGCGCAAAATAGCTAATTCCTCTTCGGTAAGAAGATTGTTGAATATAATGGAATTATACTTCTCAAAGTATGCTTTTTGATCTGATGTAATAACGTATTTCATATAAAATTATAAGTAGTATGTTTCATCCGCTCACTTACTAAGAGGCGAACTTTTTGATTTTGGAAATAAACAGTATAGCTCATCTCAAGAAAAATTTCTAATGTTAATATTGGTTTATATTTGACACTGTTCAAGTGAAGGGTTACGATAAGATAAATAATTCACAGTTGATTGAAATAATGAATCCCTATACTCAGCTTGAAAAAAGCCTACAAAGCATTGAAAAGTCAATCGGCTACCATTTTACCGATCAATCAAAGCTCATTCGTGCTTTTGTACATAGCTCTTTTATTAATGAATACAAAGAGCAGGCTTTGCGCCATAACGAACGGCTTGAATTTTTGGGAGATTCTGTCCTTAACCTCATTGTAACTGAATACCTTTTTTGTAATTTTCCCGATGTGACTGAAGGCGAGCTCTCAACACTGAGAAGCCATATAGTATCGGCCTCTTCCTGCATTAAATTTATTCAAAAGCTCAAAATAGAGCAGCACCTTCTTGTTGGTCGAGGCGAACAGCTGAATGCAGGACGCGGCAAAACATCCATCATGGCAGATCTCTTTGAAGCCATTTTAGGCGCCATTTACTTAGACGGCGGTTTAGAAAAAACAAGAAGTTTTTTCTTTGCCCATTTTGCCGATATGCTCCATGCAATGTTGCAAAAACCGCAGGCTAATTTTAAAGCACTCTTACAAGAGCAGCTTCAAAAATCAAAGCGGCAGATCCCTCAATACCTCGTACTAGAAGAAAGCGGGCCGGACCATGAAAAACTGTTCAAAATTGGGGTCTACCTCAATGAGGAGCTCATTGGCGAAGGCAGCGGCACTTCAAAAAAAGAGGCTGAACAATTGGCTGCAAGCGATGCCCTCATGAAACTTAGCCCTCCAGCTTCTTCCGGAGATTCCCTATGAAAGTAAAAAATATTTGGTGTTGCACCACTTGCGGCAATAAGCAAATTCGATGGTCGGGACAGTGCTCTGCTTGTAACTCCTGGAATACGATGCAAGAAGAGCTTGAAGTAACTCAGAAACCAGATACTCGAAAACAGGCGACTCCAAAACAGACAAAGCCAGTAAAATTAAGCGAAATCACAGCTCGTGACACTCCTCGCCTACAAAGCGGCATAAAAGAATTTGATCGTTTGATTGGAGGCGGTATCGTGCCGGGCGCCCTCACGCTCATAGGCGGAGATCCGGGGATAGGCAAATCCACACTCTCTCTCCAGCTTGCCTGTGCACTTGCCAAACAAGGCGCTGTTGTACTCTACATATCGGGGGAAGAGTCTTTAGAACAAACAGCACTCCGCGCTAAAAGACTCGGCATTCAAAGTGAAAGCCTCCTCTTTTTTAATGAAACAGAAGTTTCTGAAATTGTAAGGCATGTTGAGCTTTTAAAACCCTCAATCTTGATTATTGACTCCATCCAGATAGTCTATAAACAAGAACTTCCCTCCTCACCTGGATCAGTAACTCAAGTACGAGATGCAACTTGCACCTTTATGCAGCTTTCAAAATCCTATGATATTGCCACCTTTTTGATTGGCCATGTCACCAAATCAGGCGAAATTGCAGGCCCCAAAGTACTTGAACACTTAGTAGATTGCGTTCTCTATTTTGAGGGCGACAAACAACAAAATTTACGCCTGCTTCGAGTGGTAAAAAACAGATTTGGACCAACTGATGAAATTGCTATTTTCCAAATGCTGCAAACTGGGCTTCATGAAATTGCAAATCCTTCTCAAATCTTTTTAGAAGAGCGCTCCAGAAGCTCCATTGGCTCCGTTGTTATTCCTACCATGGAGGGCACTAGGCCTATTCTTATTGAAGTGCAATCCCTTGTAACAGACACCTTTTATGCAACTCCTTCAAGAAGAGCTCAAGGAATTGATTCCAATAGACTTGCACTTTTATTGGCAGTATTGGAAAAAAGGGCAAAATTGCACCTCCATCAATGCGACGTTTTTGTTTCGGTTACAGGAGGCATTCGTATCCAAGAGCCTGCTGCAGACTTAGGGGTACTCATGGCAATTTCTTCTTCCTTTTGCAACCGCAAGTTTGATCCTACCACTCTTGTGATAGGAGAAGTAGGCTTAGGCGGTGAAGTTCGAGGGGTCTCTCGTATTGAAAGCAGAATTAAAGAGGGCATCCAGATGGGATTTTCTCGCTGCATTATACCAAAAAGCAACCAAAAAAATGCAGCTCTGCAAGAGCTTGTAGGCAAAATCCAAATTACAGCTGTTGAATGGGTAGATGACGCCATAAATCAACTTTTATAAAAAATTTTAAGTTGTGCAATTTATCATGAAATACTGCCTCACAGTTGGAGCGCGCTCCTCAAAACTTTCACAAACTCAAGTCTCTGAAGTACTCCATGCCTTAAAAATCTTTCATCCTGAAATAGAATTTGAAACCACCTTTACTTGGATTGAAACCACAGGTGATAAAGATCAGAAAACTTCGTTGAAAACATTGGGTCAAACTGACTTCTTTACAAAAGAGGTGGATGAAAGACAGCTTCAAGGCCACTTTCGTGTAAGCATTCACTCAGCTAAAGATTTACCCTCTCCTTTGCCCAAAGGACTCAAAATTGTAGCGCTCACAAAATGCATAGATCCTCGCGATGCTCTTGTTTTAAGAGAAGGCGATACAATCGATTGCCTGCCAAAAGGCGCCAAAATAGCAACCTCCTCCTCTCGCCGAGAAGAGGCTATTTTACAACTAAGGAGAGATGTTTCGATCTGTGAAATTCGAGGTACTATTGAAAAAAGGCTTGAAGCGCTGCATTCAAAACAGGTGGACGGTATCATAATTGCAGAAGCTGCCCTCATAAGACTTCAGCTTACTCATCTGAATAGAGTGCTACTCAAAGGCCCTACGGCAGAATTTCAAGGCCAACTGGCTATAATTGCAAAAGACGATGATGATGAAATGAATGCTCTTTTTTCTTGCCTAGATACGAGAGAAAAAAAAACGCTCTATTTGGGACTAGAATCTCCAGATAGCAGCTTTCTCCACTGCCCTATTATACAAACTTACCCACTTAAAATAAGTGCTACAGACTTTGAGGCAGTGAGGCAGGCAACCCATATCATTATCACGAGCAAAATGTGTGCCCGTTACTTTATGCAAGCGGTAGAGACCTTACATATTGAGAAAAAGCTTATTTTAAATAAAAAATTTCTTTCCATTGGCTCTAGCACAACCAAAACATTAGAGATATTTGGCTGCACAGACATACAACAAGCTACCGATGAATCTGCAGAAGGCATCTGTGAATTGCTAAGGACTTTGCCAAGAGATGATTGCTTTATCTTTTGGCCTCACTCCAAAAAGTCAAGGGCGCTCATCGGGAATTTTTTACAGCAACAAGGCTTTCTCTATGCAGAATGTATTCTCTATGACACCATTGCTAAAAAACCAGAACAGCTACCCAATTTTTCTGAAATTGGTACACTTTTTTTTTCAAGCCCCTCCTGTGTAGATGCTTATAAAGAACTTTTTGGGCAATTGCCAAAAGATAAAATTTTAAAAGCTCAAGGTAAAATTACAGAGTCTTATTTACAAAAACTCTTCTCTTCGTGAAAACTATACACATCTTAGATGAAGACTTGGAATTTTTTCTAAACAGAAAGTGATAGGTTTAAAGCGCAGAAAATTGGCTACTGTTCCACCACAGGGCCAATTTTATGAGATTTAAAGATAGCCCTTTCTGTAACGAAAAAAGCCAATTCTTCACCTAAGATGTGTATAGAACTCTTGTGAATTTGTACTATAACCAGAGGTATTTTTATGGCAGAGCAATATAAGCTTCCCGAGCTTCCCTATGATTTCAATGAGCTAGAACCAGTGATTTCAGCTGAAATTATGACCCTACATTACACTAAACACCATCAAGCATATGTTACTAACTTAAATAAAGCACTGGAGCAATATGCCGATGCTGAAGCCAAGCAAAACTTAGCCCAGATGATTGCACTTCAAGCTGCCATTAAATTCAATGGTGGCGGAAATGTGAATCACTCTATCTTTTGGACCAATCTTATTTCCGAAAAAAAGGGTGGCGGCGTCTTAGCCAATGGCAAACTTAAAGATACATTAGCGAAAGATTTTGGCTCTTTCGATACTTTTGTAGAGCAGATGACAAATCGCTCTATTGCAATCCAAGGTTCTGGCTGGGGATGGCTCGGCTGGTGCAAGGTGAACAAGCGGCTTGATATTGCCACATGCGACAACCAAGATCCTTTAAGTGTAAAAGGACTCGTGCCGCTGCTTGGCTTTGATGTATGGGAGCATGCCTACTATCTTCAGTACAAAAACGTACGTGCAGATTATGTAAAAGCGCTCTGGAAAATAGTAAATTGGAAAAACGTAGAAGAGCGTTTTATTGAAGCTACAAAATAGCTTTCCAAAGATTCCTTCCCCATAGTTTCCAAGTTCCTTGGTCACTATGGGTCTTATTCAATTCCCTTTATCCTAAGCCGAAATAAGTTGAAAAAATCGATTTCCTGTCTGTTTTTAATCTTTTTGTTTCCTGTACAAATAAAAAAAAGCCCCTTTCAAATGAATGAAAGAGGCTTTTTATCCAAATGGTAGGATTGAAAGGATTATTAAGAATTAAATCTTAATAAATCCGCCTGGTCCGCCACGGTGAGCTGGACTAGTTGGAGCTGCTTGCGCTTTCGCACCTTCATCTCGACCTTCCGCAACTTCTTGGCAAGTCTTACGCCATTTTTCTACCATCTCTACAAAAATAGGAGCATAGGCTCTGAGTGCTGAAGAAACTGCATGTTCCATGTCAATTGTGGCATGAACCAGGATCAATTCTTCATTTACTGCAACGCCAACGCCGCCACCGGCCATTTGACCACCCAAAAGTGCACCCTCGAGAAGCTTTTCATAAAGTCTCAAACGGATTTTATCATCTTTTGGAAGCCCATCTAAAAGCGGGGAATAGATGTAAAGCCTGCGCGAATTAGGCTCATATGTAATGTGTAGTGAATATTCATCGTCTATCCCTAGGATACACGTGTTGTTTTCGTCAAACTCTAAATCTTCGAGTCCGAGTTCTTTACCAAACTCTTTTAAGTTTGCCTTAGCATTTTCCATGGACATAGGATATTCCTCCTTCTAGGCCCTACCATTTATTCCTATTGTACAGAAATTCAATAGAAATTCAAATATTTTTTTCACAAATCGTTCGATTACGAATTTTCTTATGTGACATTTTGAGTAAAATCCTCTTATTCGCCAAGGACTTTTCTCTCTTTTTTTGCAACTTTTTGCTCTAGAGCCTCTTTCTTACCTTTCTTTTTAAAAAAATTACTTCTTGAACTAAAAGGTATTAAAATAGTAAAATAATAGCTAACTTTAACCCTATAAATTAAAGATACAGCTCATGGGATTGTTTTCCCGAAATAAACCTAAAATTAAAATTACTTCCACGAAAAAGGATGGCTTTAGCGGATGGCTAAAATGCACCCATTGTCATGAGCTTATCCATGCAAATGAACTGGAAAAGAACAATAGCTGCTGCCCTAAATGCGACTACCACTATCGTCTTTCCGTAGAAGAGCGTATAAAAAGCTTAACAGACCACAATTCATTTGAAGAAATGCTTGAAAACTTGGAATCAGTCGATGCTTTGGGGTTTATTGATCAAGAACCCTATCCTAAGCGTCTAGCAAATTCAAAAGAAAAAACAGGGAAATCAGATGCGGCCGTTGTAGGCACTTGCACTATTTCCGGCATCCCCTGCGCTCTTGGAATAATGGATTTTACTTTTATGGGCGGCTCGATGGGATCCGTCGTGGGCGAAAAGCTCACAAGCTTAATAGAATATGCTGAGAATCAAGGACTTCCGCTTATAATTATCTCTACCTCCGGTGGTGCCCGTATGCAAGAATCCACTCTTTCCCTCATGCAAATGGCCAAAACAAGTGCAGCACTTGCAAAATTACACGAAAAGAAGATTCCTTATATCTCTATCCTTACGAACCCAACGACAGGTGGTGTAACTGCTTCATTCGCGGCCCTTGGCGATATTATCATTGCAGAGCCTAATGCCCTCATCTGTTTTGCTGGACCTCGTGTAATCGAGCAAATCCTGGGCAAACCCTTGCCTCCTGGCGCCCAACAGTCAGAGTTTTTGCTCGAACATGGCATGATCGACTGTATTGTCAAACGCCATGTGTTAAAAAACACGCTGTCTGAAATACTACAGTTTGTTACAACTCCAAAGCGCCAAACAGACGATGAGCAGTACGCCACAATTAATGGCCTCGTATCTGAATTAACGCACTAATCATCTTATTATGAGGAACATATGCAAACAGAAGAAAGAACTATTGAATGTAGCCTGCCGACTAAAAAACTTGTTCCCCTCAAAGTAATTGCTGAGCTTCCGGAGCTTATACCTGTCTACGCATCAGAGGGAGCCGCTGGCGCGGACCTCAAAGCTCACATTCCTGCAGACATAGTAATTAAACCGAATACCTTTTGCCTTATACCAACAGGTCTTAAGTTTGAAATTCCCATGGGTTTTGAAGTACAAATCAGACCGCGAAGCGGCTTAGCACTCAAATTTGGAGTTACAGTTCTCAATACTCCAGGCACAATCGATGCGGACTACCGAGGAGAAATCAAGGTTCTTCTTATTAATCATGGAAAAGAAGATTTTATTGTCACCCCCCTTATGCGCATAGCGCAGCTCGTTATTCAGCCCGTCTATACAGCTGATTTTATTCTTGCAGCAGATCTTACCTCCTCTACTCGTGGAGCTGGCGGCTTTGGCCATACCGGCACTCATTAAAGGGGTATAGTGAATTGCTATTCAAAGACTAATCCCTATTCTTGAAAAAAAATAACTTTTTCAATTTAAGGTAGTTGACTTTTAACCTTGAACAGTCAAAATCTACATAACTAACTAACCATGAGATTATGACTGTCTTACTTATGAAGATATTCAACTACATTGATGAAAAACTTATCTACTTTTTAGATGCTAATAGCAAAGAAGAGGCGTTAAAAACCCTTGTAAAGGGTGCTTTAGCAGTCAAAGAGCTCCCTGACGGCCAAGCATTTCATAATGCTATTTTTGATCGGGAAAAAATTGTCTCTACAGGTATTGGAATGGGTGTTGCAATTCCTCATGCCAAGCTAAGTTCACTACATGATTTTTTTATTGTAATTGGAATTTTGCAAAAAGGTGTGGATTGGAATGCGCTTGATGGCGCCCCAGTAAGGCTCATTTTCTTAATAGGCGGCCCGGATGATAGTCAAACAGAGTATCTGAAAATACTCTCTTTACTTACCATGGCGCTAAGAGATGAAAATTTACGCAAAGAAATGCTTTCAGCAACCACCACTGAAGAGATTATGAATCTTTTTGAGGCAATATAAAGTATGGATTTAGAAGTTAAAGAAGTCTCTCAACTACTCAACGTACCTGAATCGATTTTGCTCAATTGGATACAAGAGGGCAAAGTGCCCGCTTATTTTATCAAAGATCGCTACCGATTTAATCGCGCAGAGATAGAAGACTGGGTCATGCAGCAAAAATTGGCACAAAGACTTGATAACGAAGAGTTTAACCTACCAAAAGAGAGCTCCAAAACAGCAGGCCAGCAACACTTTAACCTCTATCGAGCATTAAACAAAGGCGATGTCTTTACCGATATCAAAGCAGATAACAAGCTTTCGGTTATTAAAGAAATTACAAAAAGAATCGGTTTAAAACTTAAACTTGATCCAGAGGCACTCTCTGAGCTGATTTTAGAACGCGAACAGCTAGCCCCCACTGCATTAGGCGCAGGTTTCGGAATTCCTCATGCAAGAGACTTTCATTTGCTTGGTCAAAATGATGTGGTCTATGTTGTGTTTTTAGAAAAACCTATTGCATACGAGGCTCTCGACGGCCTGCCAGTGCATACGCTCTTCTTTTTACTAGCTTGCGATGATAAGCGCCATTTAAGCTTGCTTGCGAAGGTTGCTCATATTGTAAAAAATAAAGAGATGGTTGAAGAACTTGCTAAAAAGCCTACAAAAGCAGCACTTCTTGAAAAAGTCAAAACCTTTGAAACCAGCCTTATCAAATAACCTGATCTGCAGCTAAAATTATCACTGGATTTATCAAAACCTAAGAACTCTTAAATTCGCTTTCCTATACTAATAAAAAAACTTATTCCTTATCAGTAAGACCCAAAGCTTGAAGAGTCTCTGGTAAATTCATCAACACATGGTGATGGACACTATCCTCCATTTTCAACACATCATGAAGAAATCGAGGAAGCTCATCTAAAGAGAGGGTAAACTCATAACCAGACTGAAACTCGCCACCTTTTGTAGCAGCTGATTCCTGCATGAACTTTCCTTTATAGCCTTGCGCTTCTAATTCTTGATGTAAGTTTTGCCCAAAAGGCCCCGCTGTAAGCGATACCGGTATTTTGATAGTCAGACCTGTTTTATCCAAGCTCACTACGGGAAGCTTGCCTTGCGCTTCAAGTGCAAGAAACTCCTCAGGAGTCATTGTACTTTCATAGCCACCCTTTATCAAGCAAGTAAGAGAGGCTCCAATCGATGCTTTAGGACGCAATTGTTGATGCTTATCTGCAATATTTACTGGTGTATAGTCTCTATGTACTCTCTCATTTACACCCTCATACAGGGTAAGCGAAGTTTGATTTATAAAACTCAGACCTTCCTCACACTCTCCAAGAGAGCGATTTATATTGTCGCCATGGAGCTTAATGGCTTGCTGAAAACTGTAAGAATTCAAAGTTGCTATAAGATCATATAAAGCCTCTTTTTGCAGAGGAGTAACACCTTCTAAATGCAACTCTTCATAACAATTATGAGGGCCCTCCCCTACCTTCTTAGCTACTATCAACGGAAAGCTTGGAAATTCAGAAGAAAATGGTGCTTGTTGTGGAAAGCCTTGAGGTGAATAGCGATGTCCTACAGGTGAAGATGTAAGCAGAAGTGAGCTTTCTTCTTTCACTTGTGACTCTGTAGGGATAGGCGAAATTCTTCCCTCTTTATCGAGACAAAAAGAAACGGCACATCTTTTGCCATTCGAATTTTCGCAAACTTTCTGACAGAGGGTTGCATACGCTTTCAAATTGTTTCGTAGTTTTTGCTCTCTTTTTCCTTCAACTGGAGGTGAAGATTGAAGAGAAATTTCTGCTATTGGCGCTCTAAAACCTGTTGCAGAAGCGCTCTCTTTTCTGGCTTCTCCAAGAGGAGCTTCTTGCAATGCATCCACTAACAATTTTTTTGTTGCAATCCAGTGTGTTCTTTTAGCATAGGAGGAAAATTTTGTACTCATCCCTTCTTTCAATTGCGAAGAAATGTGTGTTGATAGCTTCTCATTATAAAATTTGTGGACAGTTGCAAAATTTGCTTTTCCACAACCAAACCACGCTTGAATTTTTTCCAAAAAAGAGAGTTGCCGACATTCAAGATGCAGGGTTTCTCCCTCTCCTTCGAGTACAAGATATTTTTTACCAAAAATGCAACTTGCCTCTTCCGGCTTTTGATGCAAATAACTATCAATTGCTTGCATAGAGGCGGTAGACGATATTTGGGGAGTAGCTTCAGGTAAAGAGGCTGCCATGCAGGTACCTTCTATTCAAAAAAGCAGTTCATAAAGCCACAAGTAGTTTTCTTACTCCGCTTTATGAACTGCTTTTATCTGTTTGAAATTTTTAACTATCGGCTTTAGTACTTACCTTATTGCTCTTTTTCTCTCTAGGCTCTTTCACTTTTGTCGTTAAGTCTTTGTCGATAAAGACAAGCTTATCGCCTTGGACTATGATATCAGAACGCCAGCTTTGATCTGGTCTTTGCAATAAAAGCTCAGAAAGCGGATCTTCCACATATTGCTCAATAACTCGTCTGAGCGGCCTTGCACCCATCTCTGGCTGATAGCCATGGTCGACTAAGAACTCTTTTGCTTCATTTGTAAGCGATATAAAGATCTCTTTTTTATTGAGTCTATTTTGTAATTTCTTCAACTCTAAATCGACAATACTGCGCAATGCCTCTTTGAAGAGCGGTTGGAAGATTACAAAATCGGTAAGCCTGTTCAAAAATTCCGGCTTAAAGTTTTTCTTCACAGCGCCTTCGATTTTTTCTTTAATTACATTATACTCTGGCATGCCTTCCTGAGCTCCAAAACCAATCTCAGTACTCTTACGGATAAGATCTGCGCCCAAGTTTGAAGTCATGATAATGATGGTATTACGGAAGTCAATCTTTCTTCCATAAGCATCTGTAAGCCTGCCCTCTTCCAATATTTGCAATAAAATATCCATCACATCAGGATGAGCTTTTTCTATTTCATCAAAGAGTACAACGCAATAAGGTCTTTGGCGAACACGCTCTGTTAATTGTCCACCCTCTTCATAGCCAACATCTTTCCAGCACATTGGGATCCTAAGCTTAGAATTCCACGTGGACAAGTTGTCGC
>JADMIO011301957.1_pt1 | contig 55952 bp, 71 predicted proteins | sample 8958161 | NCBI WGS metagenome assembly JADMIO01 (sample SAMN16585339, study PRJNA669376) | soil metagenome | isolation source: Crop rotation soil | place: USA: Cullars Rotation, Alabama | collected 2011
GACAACTTGTCCACGTGGAATTCTAAGCTTAGGATCCCAATGTGCTGGAAAGGAACCTTTGCCGACATCGCCGAAGCCGGCGACGCAGGCGACCTTGCCGGCGAGCATCACGTCCGTGGCGCGGCGGATCGCGTCGACGAGGCTCTCCTTGCAGCCGTAGAGATTGTCGAACTTCGACTTGGTGACGCTGTCGTTGACGTTGATCGCCGGGAAGGGAAGCTTGCCCTTCTTCGCCAGGTCGTAGAGCCGGTGGACGCCGGTGGTGGTCTCCTCCGACACGCCCTTGATCGCCGCGACGGTCTTGGTGAGGTAGCCGGGGCGCTCGCCGAGGAAGCGGTTCAGCGTCGCCGCGAAGATTTCCTCTTCCTCATTGGTCGGCGTGAACAGCGTCTCGCCGGCCTCGACCCGCGCGCCCCAGAGCGCGAACATGGTGGCGTCACCGCCGTCATCGAGGATCATGTTGCAGGTGGTGTCGGTGCCCCAGTCGAAGATGCGGACGACATAGTCCCAATAATCCTCGAGCGTCTCGCCCTTGATCGCGAACACCGGCACGCCGGAGGCGGCGATGGCGGCGGCGGCATGGTCCTGGGTCGAGAAGATGTTGCACGAGGCCCAGCGGACCTCGGCGCCGAGCGCGGTCAGAGTCTCGATCAGCACCGCGGTCTGGATCGTCATGTGCAGCGAGCCGGTGATGCGCGCGCCCTTGAGCGGCTTCGCCTCGCCATATTCGGCGCGCAGGGCCATCAGGCCCGGCATCTCGGTCTCGGCGATCTCGATCTCCTTGCGGCCGAAGCCGGCGAGGTCGAGGTCTGCAACGACATAATCGGTGAAGTCGGGCTTGGGCTGCGTGGCCACTGACGGTCTCCTGAAAGTGAAAAGACCGCCGATCGGAAAGGCGGTCGCGTGGGGGCTCCCTAGCCGCGACCGTGCCCGAATGCAAATATAAAGATATCTTTATATGTGGTGTCGAAGGTGGAGGGCCGGGCCGATTTCCGGTCCGCCCGGCCCCTCCCCTCCTAATGGCCGCCGCCGGCGAAGCTGACGGTGCACTGCCCGCCGGGCAGCGCCGCGACGAAGCCAAGCCGGTCGGCAATGTCGGTCAGGGCATGGATGTCGCCCCGGGCGTCGGCCGCTTCCTCCGCCAGCACCACCGTCTCGGCACAGACCGAGTTGCTGGTCGCGTCGTCGCCGTAGATATTGGCGAGCGCGGTGGTGAAGCGGTCGTAATGGACCTGCGCCTGCCGGCCATAAGCCGTCTGGAACTGGCCCATCAGCACCGCATTGGCGCCGCGGATGGTGTCGCGGTTGGCGGCCAGGAAGCGATTATAGGCGGCCGCCACGTTCACGCCCATGGCCGAGCAGCGCAACGTCGCCACCATCAGCCGCGACTGCAGGTCCCGCACCTTGGCGGCCGCGACCTGGGTCGTGTTCCAGCAGCCCGCCTGGGCGTTGGCCGTCGCGGGCATGCAGATCATCATCGCGCCTGCCACGAGGACGGCGCGTCCTTTCTTCTGTCCACTCATAACTCCCCCACATCCACTCGATCCGGCGCGAGATGCGCGGGATCGACTCGAAGGTCTCATGGGGGTGGTTTTCGAGATGTGAAATTTCTGGGTTAATGTCGGTCCGCCAAACACTTAGTTTCGGCGGGCGGCAGCAGGGCAACAATCTGGATCAGGCCGTCCCGAACTCCGCGGTCAGCAGCCGCGGGTCGACACCGGCCCCGGCGAAGGCGGCGGCCCAGCGTTCGTCGACCGAGCGCTCGTAGAGCAGCCTCTCGTCGCCGGGCGTCACGAACCAACCATGGCGGCGCATCTCCTGCTCGAGCTGCCCCCCCTGCCAGCCTGCATAGCCCAAAGCCGCCACCCAGCGCTCGGGCCCCTTCCCCGCGGCAATCGCCCGCAGGATATCGAGCGTGGCGCTCAGCACCCAACGGCCGCCGACGTCGATCGACTCCTGGCCGCCCCAGTCCGGGCTGTGCAGAATGAAGCCGCGCTGCGGCTCGACCGGGCCGCCCTGGTGGATGGCAGCATTGGGCGCCTCGCCGGGATCGATGTCGAGCTGTCGTAAGAGATCGTGGAAACCGATCCGCGGCGCGATCCGGCCGAGGCCGATGCCGAGCGCCCCGTCCTCGTCGTGCACGCACATCGCGATCACCGCTTTCTCGAAGCGCGGATCGCCGATGCCCGGCATGGCGAGCAGGAATTGGCCCGAGAGGAAGCGCGGCGCATCCATCGCCTCGCTATAATCGCCCTGCGCAGGGACAGTCACTAGTGACTGTTGCCATTGCCGCTTGCTAAAGCGCCCGCCGAGCGAAGGAGAATCGGAAATGACGATCAAGGTTGGCGACCGCATCCCCAGCATGGCCCTGGTGAAGGCGACGGCGGAAGGGCCGCAGCCCGTGCAGACGGACGATTATTTTGCCGGCCGCAAGATCGCGCTCTTCTCGGTGCCGGGCGCCTTTACGCCGACCTGCTCCGCGCGCCACCTGCCGGGTTTCGTCGAGCGGGCAGAAGAACTCAAGGCCAAGGGCGTCGACGAGGTCGCCTGCACCGCGGTCAACGACGCCTTCGTCCTCGCCGCCTGGGCCAAGTCCGCCGGGGCTGAGGACAAGGTGACCATGCTCGCCGACGGCAATGGCGATTTTGCCGAGGCGCTGGGCCTGACCATGGACGGCGCGAAGTTCGGGCTCGGCAAGCGCGGTTCGCGCTGGTCGGCGATCGTCGACGACGGCGTGGTGAGCGAGCTCAACGTCGAGGAGCCGGGCGCGTTCAGCGTCTCCAGCGCGGAATATCTGATCGGTCAGCTCTGAGGCGTCGGCGCCGGCGCGGCAGGCGCCGGTGACGGCGGTGCCGGCGGTGCCGGCGACGGCTGCAACACCTCGGCCACGAAGCGGTCGATCTGGCCGGCGAAGACGATCAGGTTGACCGCGAGATTGCCGCGAATGAAGCCGTAGTCGGCGGTGAGGTATCGCTGCAGCGTCGGGCGGCCGTCGGCGGCAAGGAAGGCGCGCGCGAAAGCGTAGCGCTGGTTGAAACCAGCCATCGCGCCGGCTAGCTGCGCTGCGGCGGGGCCGGACGGTGCGTTCCACACCGCCTGGATCGAGATCGCCCGGCAGGCCGTGGCCTGGCACGAGCCGAACAGGATGGCGGCGCGGCGGCCATTGGCGAAGGTGACGGTCAGCGCCTGCGCCTCGCCCGTCCCGGCCCGCTCGAAGCGCGCCCCGATCCGGATGAGGACGGGCTCGACGGTGGCGTAGGAGAAACTGGCCAGCACCTCCCTATTCTCGGGCGCCGCGGGATTGAATGGTCCGGCCGCCGCCGGCTGCAGCAGCGCGGCGGCAGCCGCCAGCATGATAGGCGGCAGGGCCATGCGCGCCCCTAACGCGGCGCCAGCGCGTAATCGACGCCGACCACGACCATCGTCTGCACCTGCGCGCTGCCGGCGCGCATCGCCGCGGGCGAGAAGATCTGCGCGACCAGCTGGCTCTCGCTCGCCGCCATGCCGATCAGGTCGAGGCCCAGCCGCTCGCTGACCCGGACGACGCGAGCGACGCGCATGTTCAGCGACGCGGCATAGGTTTCAGCATCGGCCCGCGCCCTCTGCATCGCCTGCTGGCGCGCCTGGCGCCGGGGGACGCTGTCGTCGTTCAGCGCATAGACGGCGCCGGCGCTGGCGAAAATGCCCCGCTCCGTCAGCGCGGCCTGGAAGCCCGCGACCCGGTCGACATTGCGGACCACCACCTCCATCTGGGCGGTGGCCGAAAAGCTCGGCCCCGCCGCGAGGCTGTTCTCCATCGGCTCGGCGGCATTGACCACTGCATCGACCGCGTTCGCGTCCATCACCATCGCGTTCATGTCGACCGCGTTCGCGGTCTCGACCGCATAGATGGCGATCGGCTGGACCCGGATATCGGCGTCCGCGACGCCCTGGCTGCGCAGCATCGCGCGGATTTCCGCGATCGCCTGCTGGATAGCGGTTCGCGCCGCTGCATCAGTCTCGCCCGAGGCGCTGATCGCGAAGGCCATGGTCGCGCGATCCGCGCGCGTGGTGACGAGGCCGAGCGCGTTCACCTCGAGCAGCACCTCGCCAGGGGCGAGCGGCTGCGTCATGACCGGTGCCTGCGCGGTCGCGGCGAGCGGCCCCGAGGCCGCCAGCGCGAGGGTGAGACCGATGATGAGGAGCCGCATGCCTGTTCCCTCCCTCTGTCTGCCTAGCGCGGCGCCAGCGCAAAATCGACGCCGACCACGGCGAAGACAGTGATTTCGGGGTCATGATTTTCCCCGGGACCGAAGGGCCCGCGCTGCAATCGGGAATCGCCAAGCAGTTGGGGAAGCATGCCGAATCCGGTCCGCTCGGAGACCCGGACGATCCGCGCCACCCGCATGCCGAGCGAGGCCGCATGGCTTTCAGCATCGGCCCTGGCCATGGCGAGCGCCTGCGCCCGCGCGGCCTGGCGCGCCGCCCGGCTGTCGGTCAGGCTGTAGACGGTCCTGGCGTTGCCGGGCTCGGAATCCGCGGCAGTATCCAGCGCGCCGCGGAGCGCGGTCATCCGCGTCATGTCCGTGACCCGCACCACGGCCATGCCGCTGAAATAATGAGGCGGCACCGGCCGCGGAACCGGTACGCCAGCAGTGGCTGCGCCGCCCTCGGGAAGCGGTGGCGGTTCTTCCATGACGTCGAAGGTCCGCAGGTCGGCGACGCCGTCGGGCGCGTTCCGGCTGATCGCCGACGCGGCGATGCCGGCCCCGCGCGCGGCGGCAACGATGCGCTGATAGCGGGCGTCAAGATCGGCCCGTGCCGCCGCATCGGTCTGGCCCGAGCCGCTGAAGGCCACGTTGATTGTTGCCAGATCGGCCGGGACGGTCGAAGTCCCAACCGCCCCGGTTTCGAGCAGCACCTCCCCCAGCGCGAGCGGCGCCGTGCTGACCTGCGCGGCGGCGGGTGGCGGCAGCGCCGCGCCCACCGCCAGCGCGAGGGCCGCTGCTACCAGCCGCACCTGCGGCCCCGGTTCTGCTCGCGCAGCCAGCCGAGCAGCGGACGGAAATATTCGACCATCGGCTCCGCGCTGATCTCGCGGGTGCCGGTGAAGGCCTCGAGCGCGTCGGGCCAAGGCCGCGAGGCGCCCATCGCCAGCATCGCGTTCAGCCGGCGGCCGACCTCACGATTGCCGTAGAAGGAGCAGCGGTGCAGCGGCCCGCGCCAGCCGGCGATGTCGCAGGCGGCCTTGTAGAACTGGAACTGCAGGATTCGGGCGAGGAAGTAGCGCGTATAGGGCACGCTCGCCGGGACGTGATATTTCGCGCCGGCGTCGAAATTGCGCTCGCTGCGTGGGCTCGGCGGGACGATGCCCTGATATTGCAGCCGCATCCGATCCCACGCCGCCTGGTATTCGCCCGGGGCGATCTGGCCGGAGAAGATCCCCCAGCGATAGCGGTCGACGAGCAGGCCAAAGGGCAGGAAGGCGATCTTGTCGAGCGCCTGGCGGAGCAGCAGCGCCCGGTCCTGCTCCTCGTTCGGCATCTGGTTGCGCTGAAGCAGGCCGATCTGGACCAGATAGTCGGGCGTGACCGAGAGCGCGATCGTGTCGCCGATCGCCTCGTGGAAGCCGTCATTGGCGCTGTCCAGATAGAGGGTCGACAGGCGGTTATAGGCGCGCTGGTAGAAATTGTGGCCGAGCTCGTGATGCGCGGTGACGAAATCGTCGGCATTGACCCGGGTGCACATCTTGATGCGCAGGTCGTTCTGGTTGTCGACGTCCCAGGCGGAGGCGTGGCAAATCACCTCGCGGTCCCTGGGCTGGGTGATCATCGAGCGCTCCCAGAAGGTCTGCGGCAGCGGGTCGAAGCCGAGCGAGGTGAAGAAGCCCTCGGCCCGGCGGATCACCAGCTCGGGCGTGTAATTGGCGCGGGTCAGCAATTGCGTCAGGTCGTAGGGCGGGCGGCCGCGCGAGGGCGGCGCGACGACATCGTAGATATTGCCCCATTCCTGGGCCCAGAGATTGCCGAGCAAATCGGCGCGGATCGGGCCGGTGGCGGGCTGGACGCGGTCGCCATAGCGGCGGTTGAGGCCAGCGCGGGTGAAGCAATGGAGCTCGTCGTAAAGCGGCTTCACCTCGTTCCAGAGCCGCTCGGTGAGCGCCGCGAACTCGTCCGGCGTCATGTCATATTTGGAGCGCCACATCGCGCCGAGATCGGCATAACCGAGGTCCCGCGCGCCCTGATTGGCGATCTCGGTCATCCGCTGATACGGGGCGCGCATCGGCGAGCCGACATTGTCGTTCCAGCTCGTCCACATCTCGCGCAGCTGGTCCGGGTTGCGGACCGTGCCCATCCGCGCCTCGATCTCGTTGCCGGTGAGCTGCTGGCCGCCCATCGTGCCGCGGCCGCGGCCATATTGCGATGCGAGATCGGTGGAGATCCGGTTCAGCTCGGCGGCGGCGCCCGCGGTGGTCGGCGCCGGCAAGGTGAGGCCGCTGCGCAGCAGGTTCAGCTTGCGCCGCGTGTCGTAGGACAGATCGGGAATGTTGATGTAGCGGGCGGCCTCGTTGGCGAAGCGCACGCCCATCTCGGTGCCGATCGTTCCGAAATGCGCGTTGAGCGCGTCCGTGTCCGGCGTGATGTAGGTCGCGTTCACCCAGGCGGCGCGGCTCGAGATCACCACGAACTCGCCAAGCTCGCGCTCGGCGCGGGAAACGAAAGCGTCGGCTTCGGCGGCGGTCGGGCCGGCTGGCGCGGCCTGCTCGGCCGGCGGCGGCGTCGCCGGGGTGGCGGGCGCGGCGGCGGTCTGGGTGCCGGTGCTGGCGCAGGCGCCCGCGAGACAGGCGGCGGCGGCGATGGCGAGCAGGGAGACGGTGGACTTCATGGCAAGCATCCCTCGTTCTTTTGTCGGGCTACGGAGTCGCCCATGAACCCGCCGCAAGTCGCGGTCAACGGGCGAGAAAGTCCGCCATGGCGAGGCCCAGCTCGGGCTTGATCACGGCGCTCATATGGCCGCCCGGCACGGCGGCATATTCTGCGTTCGGAAGCAGGCTGGCGAGCGCCTGCGGAGAGCCGTTGTCGCTGTCCTCCTCGCCGCACACCACCAAGGTCGGAACCGCGATCCGGGCGATCTCCGTCTCGGACGTGTCGACGAAGGTGTCGAGCAAAGGCAGCAGCGCCTGCGGATCGCCGCCCGTGGTCTTCAGAAAGGCTTCCGCCAGCCATTCGGGCGAGCCGCGCTCGAAGGTGCCGAGGCCGGTCAGGATCTTCTTGAAATGGCCCGAGCGCCGGCCGGTCGCGTGCAACCCCGTCAGGCCCATGCCGCCGATGATCAGCTTTTTCGGGGTCGCTCCGCGCACGACCATGCGCACACTGGTCCGCGCGCCGAGCGAGTAGCCGCCGAGATGATAGTCCTCGAGGCCGAGATGGGCGATCAAGGCGAGTCCGTCGTCGGCTAGGATGTCGGGTGGGTAGAAGGATGGGTCGTGCGGCTTACCGCTCTGCCCGTGCGCGCGCAGATCCGGCATGATCACGCGAAAGCCCCGTCCGGCAATCGCGGCGGCGTGGCCATAGCGGAGCCAATTCGTCCACGCGTCAGAGAAGAGGCCGTGGATCAGCATGACCGGCCCTCCCTCCCCCAGCTCATGCCAGGCGAGATCGGTGCCGTCGGCGGCGGTGAAATGGTGGACGCTGGCGTTCATTGGACGGGCTCCGGCGAAACTGGCTTCAATCTGCGGACGACGCCGAAGATGATGATCAGGAACGCGCAGGCCACCAGAATGAAGGCAAGCAGGAAAGCGCCGCCCGGCTGGCCGCGCTCGGCGCCGAAGGCGAGCGCCTGGGTCATGGCGAGCGGACCGACGATCGCGGCGACGCTGGCGATGCTCGCCATGCCGCCTTGCAGCGCACCCTGGTGCGAGGCGTCCGTCATCCGCGACAGCAAGGCGTTGATCGACGGCCAGACCAGCCCCTGCAGCGCGCTGACGAAGATCACCGCATAGACCTGCCAGTCTGCCCGAACGAAGACATAAAGGAGGAAGCTGAGGCCGCCGACCAGCATGCCGATCACCACCGTGCGCGCCTCGCCGAAACGGGCGATTGCGCGGCCGGTGACGACCGCCTGGGCGACGGCCATGGCCAGACCCGCAGCGGCCAGCGACCAGCCGATCTGGGCGGCGTCCCAGTGCCGCGCGAGCCCGGCCCAGAACGCCCAGGTCGCCGGATAGACGGTGTGGGCAATCTGCCAGAGCAAGGCGACGATCAGGATCGCGGTCGCGCCGCCGGCATGGAAGAGCGGCCGGAACGCGCCCCAGATATGCGCGTCTCGCCAGCGGAAGGGCCGGCGGCGCTCGGGCGGCAGGGTCTCCGGAAGCCGCCAAAAGATCCAGATGGCGTTGAGCCCGGCGAGCGCCGCCGCGACGATGAACGGCGCGCGGGTGCCGAAGCCGGCAAGCAGCCCGCCGATCGCCGGCCCGAGGATGAAGCCGAGCCCGAAGGCCGCGCCCATCAGCCCGAAGGTCGCGCCCCGTTTCGCCGGCTCGGTCACGTCCGCGAGCACCGCATTGGCCGGGCCGTAGGTCGCGCCGGCGACCCCGGCGATCAGCCGGCCGACGAACAGCCAGACCAGGGACGGCGCCGCCGCCATGAACAGATAATCGAGCGCGAAGGCGATCGCCGAGAAGAGCAGGATCGGCCGCCGCCCGAAGCGGTCGCCGAGATTGCCGAGCACCGGCCCGGCGAAGAATTGCGCGCCCGCATAGGCGACCAGCATGTAGCCCGCGATCCGCGTCGCCTCCGGCAGCGAGACGTGGCCGAGATGGACGATCAGTCCGGGCAGCACCGGCAGGACGATGCCAAAGCCGATCGAGTCGATCAGGAGGATCGCCAGGACGATCGGCACCGCGGGATGATGGAAGCGCATGCCTAGTCCGGCACGTCGCGGCCCACGGCGGCCCATTTGTCGACGAGCACCTGATAATCCTGGGTGCGCATTTCCGGCAGGCCCTCGGTGTCGAGGCAGGCGCGATGCATGCTCTCCGTGCCGAAATGATGGTGCGGGCGGAAGCGCGACGGATCGTCGAACGCCGCGACCGTCAGATCCATCTTCTCGCTGTCCGGGAAGGCGAAGCCGAGCGAGGTGCCGCAGGCCGCGCAATAAGGCCGCTGAGCGATCGGCGAACTGACATACCAGTCGGGCTCGCCGTCCCAGGCCACGTCGTCCTTCAGCACGTTCTTGAAGGCGATGGAGATGCTCCCCGTCGCTCGCTGGCACATCCGGCAATGGCAGAGATAGGCCTCGTCATTGTCTATTTGCGCCGCAAACCGGACCTTCCCGCAGGCGCAGCCGCCGGTCATCGCTTCCGCCATCTCATCCTCCCAGCCGGATCGACTCCAGCTTCGCCCGCATCGCCTCGGGCAGCGCGACGGGCCGGCGACTCTCGCGGCCGACATAGACATGGGTGAAATGCCCCTCCGCTGCGGCCTCCTCCGACGCCTTTGCGAATATGCCGAGCCGGTAGGTGACGCTGCTGCCGCCCAGCCGCTCGACGCCGAGGCCGATCTCGACGGGCTCCGGATAGGTAAGCGGACCGGCATAGCGGCAGCCGGTCTCCACCACGAGCCCGATCGGATCGCCCTGGGCGATGTCGAGAAGGCCGTTGTCGATCAGCCAGCCGTTCACCGCCGTGTCGAACCAAGCATAGTGGACGACATTGTTGATGTGGCCATAGGCGTCATTGTCGGCCCAGCGGGTGGCGAGCTCGCGCCAGACCGGATAGGCGTCCCGCCCCTTCAGGGCTTCGCGGCTCAAAGCGCCGCCTCGTAAAGCCGCCGCGCATCGGCCTGGGTGATCGGGCAAGGATTGTTGATCAGCAGCCGCTCCTGCTTCATCGCCTCGGCTGCGAGCAGGTCGAGATGCTCGGGCCCGATGCCGACCGCGGACAGCTTCTGCGGCACGCCGGCGGCGCGCGACAGCCGGGCGAGATGCTGGACGAAGGCCTGAGCCTGGCCCTGCTGGCCGATATCCCTGGAGGTCGGATCGAGCATCGCGCCGAGCTCGGCGTAGAGCGGCCGCGCCGCCTCCATATTGTGGCTCAGGACATGGGTCAGCATCAGCGCGTTGGAGAGGCCGTGGGGCACATGGAAATGGCCGCCGAGCGGATAGGCCAAAGCATGGACCCCGGCGACCGGCGCGTTGGCGAAGGCGACTCCGGCAAGGTGCGCGGCGAGCAGCATCTTGCCCCGCGCCTCGAGCTCGTCCGGCCGGTCGCAGGCGATCAGCAGATTGTCCGAGATCAGCCGCAGCGCCTTGCGGGCGAACATGTCCGACATCGGATTCTTGAGCCGGGCCGAGGTATAGGCCTCGATCGCATGGACCATGGCGTCAATGCCGGTGGCGGCGGTGACGTGGCGCGGCAGGGACAAAGTTAGTTCGGCGTCGAGCACCGCCCAATCTGCGTAAAGAGCCGGGCTATTCACCCCGCGCTTCTCGCTGCCGCCGACGGTGATCACGGTCACCGCGGTCGCTTCCGAGCCCGTGCCCGCGGTGGTCGGAACGAGTGCGAGCGGGAGCTTTCGCCCCTGCGCCTTGCCGACGCCCCAGAGCGTGTCGAGGTCCTCGCCGGTGGCGATCAGGTAAGCGGCGAGCTTGGCGACATCCATCGGGCTGCCGCCGCCGAAGCCGACCACCGAGACGCAGCCCTCGCCGGCGGCGACCGCGGCCATCAAAGTCTCGCGCGAGGGGTCCTCCTCGACCGCGTCGAACACGATGGTTTCGGGAAGCGCAGCAAGCACCGGGTCGGCGAGCCCGAGCCCGCGCACGTTCGCGTCGGTCACGAACAGGCAGCGTCCCTCGGGCAGCAGCTCCACCAGCCGCCGCGCCGCGCCCGGCCCGGAGATCAATTGCGGGCCGTATCGAAATTCGTACCCCTGCATGGGAGAGATTCGTAACGCCCCCGCCGGTCGGGCGAAAGCGGGAATACGGCGCAGTCTAAAAGGAGCGTTGCAGCCGGCTCAGCAGGCTGCGCGCCGGGCTCCCGGCATCCTCGGCGAAGCTGCCCTGATCGAGCCGGCTGACCCGTCCGTACAATTCCTCGCTGGCGTGGATCAGCTCGATCGCCGTCTCCGGGAGCCGGGCGAGCAGCTCGCGGTCGGTGTCCGCCGCGGCGCCGAGCCGCCGGTCCGCCGTCCCGGCCTGGGCGCGGCTGAGCTCGCCCGCGGCCACGGCGCGCTGCGTCAGCAGCCAGGCGATGACGTGCATCAGCCGGGTCGTCACCTTCAGCGACTCGCAGGAAAAGCCGACCCGGTCGAGCGGGTCGAGCGCCAGCCGGTCGTCGCGGCCGCCCGTGTCGAAATAGGAACGCGCCTCGTCGGCGAGCACCATCGCCTCGACATAGAGCCCGTCGATGAGCTTGGGCGTCAGCTGGCCCTCGGTGAAGGAATCCCCCATGGCGCGGAAATGCCACAGCATTCCGCGCGCACAAAACGGAAAAGAAGGTGAATCCTGTCCCGGAACGGGCGCATGCGCCGAACCGGACTATGGTGGTAGCTCCACTAATCGTCATGCTGAACTTGTTTCAGCATCCAAGGTCGATCCGCCTCCACCTCAGCGGGAAATCACTGGCCTTCGCGCTGCGTTTCCCTGGACCCTGAAACAAGTTCAGGGTGACGCCGGAGAGCCGGCCGGATCTCGGGAACTCACCGCCGTCAGGCGATGATGTTGGGGACGGCCTGATCCTCGAGGATCTTGATCTCGTCCTTCAATCGGAGCTTTCGTTTCTTGAGGCGGGCGAGCTGGACGTCGTCGCTGGTGTTCATGGCATTGAGCGCTTCGATCGCGCTGTCGAGATCACGATGCTCGGTGCGCAGTGTCGCGAGTCGCGACTCCGGATCCTGAGCAGCTGAGTGGTTCCCTTCCATGGGTCTCCCTCGCTCCCTCACACTTGATGGAGCACACCTTAAACCTTCCGCAAGCCGCCGTATATATGCGTTGGATTGCCGCCTGCGGGGGAGACAAAAGCCGCGGCCCGTGGTTAACTCTGGAGACCCAGGTATGAGGAGAGCTTAATATGCACCAGGCGCACGTTTTGGCCCTTCAGGCCAAGCATGCCGGTCTCGAAGCCAAGATTATCGAGGAGAGCCAGCGGCCCATGCCCGACATGGCGACCCTCTCCAGGCTGAAGAAAGAAAAGCTCAAGGTGAAAGAGGAGATGAGCGGCCTGACCGAGCACTAGCCGGCTCGGCAAAGGTAGGCCCCGACCGGGGCAGGACCGCCGCCCCGGCATTCCGGGGCGGCGTTTTGATTCGGACGGAGCTTGGGCTCAGTCGTCGCGCGAAATGCGCTCGTTCTTCTCGTGGCGCTCCTGCGCCTCGACCGTCATCGTGGCGATCGGCCGCGCCTCGAGCCGGGCCAGGCTGATCGGCTCGCCGGTCACTTCGCAGAAGCCGTAGTCGCCCGCCTCGATCCGGCGGAGCGCCGAATCGATCTTGGCGATGAGCTTGCGCTGGCGGTCGCGGGTGCGAAGATGGATCCCCCAATCCGTCTCGCTCGACGCGCGGTCGGTCAGGTCGGCCTCCTGGATCGGCCCGTTCGCGAGCGCGGCCATTGTCTCGCGCGATTCCTTGACGATGCTCTCCTTCCAGGCGAGCAGCTTCATCCGGAAATAAGCGAGCTGCTCATCGTTCATGAACTCTTCGTTGGCGCTGGGCCGGTAGCCGCCGCCAACTTGTACATGCAAAGCATCACTATGAAGCGTAGCCATTACCCCTCCACTCCCGTCTCCCCGGCATAAGCCGGAGGGTCCGAACATGGGGCCCGAGGCGATTGTTGTGGCTTTATCCGAGCCTCCCACCCCAAGCGCGCCCTATACTCATCTTTTCTGCAATCACAAGTCATTCAAAGCGGATCAAAAATCCTTTCGGGGGCGAATTCGCACAAGACATATGAACAGCAAATGAGTGCTGCGGACGGGCACAGAGGGGGCAAGCGAATCGGGGCGGGCGGCCCGCGCCGGACGGCCGTATTAACCACGCTCCCGGAAAATCGCCGGACCCGTTCCGTTCACCCCCGTAGAGCTTCTGTTCAACAATGGGACGGAAGGCCCGCAAAGGGCCCGATTCCAGCCTCCTTCGTGGTTAACCGCTTGCGCTTAAACCGATCGTTTGCATCTGCTCGCTAGGTCCGCACCGGCGATGAATTCGGCTCCGGCCAATTTCTTCAACACCGGACGGTCTGGAACAGGGATGCGGTTATGTCTGTGAGAATGGCTCTGGCGAAACTCTGCGCTTGCACCTGCGGCGGCGCAATCATCGGCGGCAGCGCGGTTCATGTCGCGGAAGGCTCGTCTGCGCGAGCAGGGACGGTGGTGGAGCGGTCCGCTTCCGCCTCGCATTCGTCCTCGCGCAGCTCCTACCGGCGCACGACGACCCGCCGTTCCTCCTATCGGTCGCACGGCCGCATGGTCCGGCGCACGGTCCGGCGTATCGGCTGCGAAGCGCCGACGCAGACCGTCACGCGCACGATCATCCCGCCGATGTTCGCACCGCCCCCGCCGCCTCCGGTCGCGGTGGCGTCGAGCGGCGGCTCCAGCGGCCTGGTCGTGGTCGGCGGCTCGTCCGGCGGCGGCTTTGGCTTCGGCGGCGGCTTCTTTTCGGGCGGCTTCTTCGGCGGCAGCTCGACCGGCGGCATCGTGATCTCGTCGACCTCTTCGAGCTCCAGCTCTTCCTCGAGCTCCTCGTCGGGCGGCGACATCAACATCGACAACCAGAACAACAACAACAATAACAACAACAACCAGCAAAGCCAGAACCAGAACCAGAACCAGAATCAAAACCAGAATCAGAATCAGAATCAGCATCAGTCCTCGTCGACCTCGAGCGGCAGCTCCAGTCACGGCTCGTCGAGCAAGGGCTCGTCCAGCCACGGGAGCTCGAGCCACGGCAGCTCCAGCTACGGCTCGTCGAGCCACGGTTCGTCGAGCTGGGGCAGCTCCAGCCACGGCTCTTCGTCCTGGGGCGGCTCCAGCCACGGCTCGTCGAGCCATGGCAGCTCCTCGGGCGGCGGCGGCTCCTCGACCGGCGGCACCCATGTGCCGGCTCCGCCGATGATCCTGCTGTTCGGTGCCGCGGCCGCGACCCTCGTCGCCCGCAAGCGGCTCGGCAAGAAGCAGGCCGCCGAGGCCTGAACGACCTGACACCGGAAATCACAGGGCCCCGCCGGGACGACCGGCGGGGCCCTTTTCGTTGGGGTGACGCGGGTCAGGCGTCCTGCAAGATCTTCTCGATCTCAGGCACTGGCGTGTTGACCAGGTCCTTGGGCAGCTCGGCGACGAGACGCTTCTCGACTTCCTTGTGATAATGTTTGCGCAGCTCGCCGAGCGTGCGCGGCGGCGCCACCACGACGAGCGAGTCAAATTCGTTCCTGAGCGCGCGCTCCTTCAGCATCTGCGCGGTCTCGGCGGCAAAGCGGTCCTCGTCCAGTTGATGGAAGTCCGCCTCCTCCATCGAGCTGCCGAGCGTGTTGGAGGCGCGACCGGCGAGATCGCTGGCAATTTCGTGATGCGCCGCATCCTTGCGTCCCTCCTTCTCGACGACACTGAGATTGGGGAAATCCGCATCGCCCTGGTTGCGGAAGAACAGGCTCTTGCGGCCGTCGGCGACCAGGATGACGCTGTTATGGGGGACTTGCATCGCGCGCTCCGTTGCTGGGCTGTCGGCGATTGAACGCGGCGGGGCGGAAGTTGGTTGCCGCTTGTCCCGCGGGCCGCCATAGCCGCGGTGATGCGGATCCTCCTCACCAATGACGACGGCGTGAGCGCGACCGGTCTGAAGCTGCTCGAGACGATCGCGCGCGGCTTTTCCGACGACATCTGGATCGTCGCGCCGAGCGAGGAGCAATCCGGCGCCGGCCATTCGCTGACGCTGACCGTGCCAGTGCGTCTCAGGAAGCTGGGCGAGCGCCGCTTCTGCGTGACCGGCACGCCGACCGACGCAGTGATGATGGGCCTCGCCCACATCCTCGCCGACCAGAAGCCGGACCTGATCCTGTCGGGGGTCAATCGCGGCGCCAATCTCGGCGAGGACGTCACCTATTCGGGCACCGTCTCCGCCGCGATGGAGGGCGCGCTCGCCGGCATCCCCTCGATCGCGCTCAGCCAGAGCTATGCGCGCGAAGGGATGGGGGACACCGTACCTTTCGCCGCCGCCGAGGCCTGGGCGGAGGCGGCGCTGAGGCCGCTGATCGAGGCGCGGTTCGCACCCAATACTCTCGTCAACATCAACTTCCCGGCTTTGCCGCCCGGCGAGGTCAAGGGCATTCGCGTCGTCCGCCAGGGGATCCGCGATTATGGCCGCCTCCGGATCGACCAGCGAAGCGACCCGCGCGGCTATCATTATTACTGGTTCGGCCTGCGCCCGATCGCACACACGCCCGGCCATGCCACGGACCTCGAGGCCATAGCCGACGGTTATGTCACGGTGACCCCGCTGCATCTCGACCTGACGCACGATCCCTCGCTCGCCAGGCTGGGCGCGCTTTACGAATGATCCCGCCTCTGCTCCGCCGGCGGCTGCGCGAGAGCGTCACGCTGCGGCGCAAGAGCCCGCTGCCCATCTGGGTGCAGATCGGCTGGCGAGTCGCCCTCGTCCTGGGGCTGCTGGTCTTCGCCGTCCTCGTCCACTGGCTCGAGCGCGACGGCTTGCGCGACAATTATGACGGGCAGGTCAGCTTCCTCGACGTGATCTATTTCACGATGATCAGCATCACCACCACCGGCTATGGCGACGTCGTCCCGGTGGCCGACCATACGCGGATGTTTGACGCCCTGGTGGTGACTCCGATCCGCATCTTTTTCGTGCTGATCTTCATCGGCACCGCCTACACCTTCGTTTTCCGCCGGACATGGGACAAATGGCAGATGGCGAGATTGCAGAGAAAACTGACCGGCCACATCGTCGTCGCCGGCTATGGCACCAGCGGCTCCGACACGGTCGACGAGCTGATCGCCCGCGGCACGCCGGCCTCGGCGATCGTCGTGGTCGATTGCGAGGCCGACCCGCTCGAGGTCGCCGAGGGGATCGGCTGCGCCGTCCTCCAGGGCGACGCCACCCGCGACAAGACGCTGCAGGCCATCCATATCGAGCGGGCCAGGGCGCTGGTCGTCTCGGCCGGGCGCGACGACACCTCGATCCTGATCGCGCTCACCGCGCGGCACCTCGCGCCGGGCCTCAAGATCAGCGTCGCCGTGCGCAACGCCGACAACGAGCTGCTCGCCCGCCAGGCCGGCGCGACCACGGTGATCAATCCGGTCAGCTTCGCCGGGCTCTTGCTCGCCGGTTCGACCGAGAGCGCGCATATCGCCGACTATATCGCCGACCTCGCCAGCAGCAGCGGCCGAATCCAGCTGCACGAGCGCGAGGTCAGGCCGGACGAATGCGGCAAGCCGCTCTCCGCCATCGCCAGGGGACTTGGCGTTCGCCTCTACCGTGACGGCCGGCCGCACGGCTTCTGGGAGCCGGAGGCGCGCTCACTCATTCCCGGCGATTGCATCGTCGAGATCTTGCCGACGTCGCGCGTCGAAGCTGAGCTGGGACCGACCTGAGCGCAGAGTCAGGCGCCCCTAGGAAAATCGCGCGTTCCGCACTATGTGGCGCGCTCCCATGGACACGATTGAACTTCCTGCGCCGCCCAGGGTCGGCATGGTCTCGCTCGGCTGCCCGAAGGCATTGGTCGATTCCGAGCGCATCCTGACCAAGCTGCGCTCCGACGGCTACCAGATGTCGCCCGATTATGCCGGCGCCGACGTCGTGCTGGTCAACACCTGCGGCTTTCTCGACAGCGCTAAGGAAGAGAGCCTCAGCGCGATCGGCGAGGCGATCGCCGAGAATGGGCGGGTAATCGTCACCGGCTGCATGGGCAAGGAGGCCGAGCTGATCCGCGCGCGCTTCCCGGAGGTGCTCGCGATCACCGGTGCCGCGCAATATGAGGATGTCGTCGGCGCCGTCCATGTCGCCGCGCCGATCCCGCCCTCCGCCTATCTCAATCTCGTGCCCGACGCCGGGCTGAAGCTCACCCCGCGCCACTACAGCTATTTGAAGATTTCCGAAGGCTGCAATCACCGCTGCGCCTTCTGCATCATCCCCAGCCTGCGCGGCGACCTGGTCAGCCGCCGGCCCGACGCGATCCTGCGCGAGGCGGAGAAACTGGTCGCGGCCGGGACGAAGGAATTGCTGGTCATCAGCCAGGACACGTCGGCTTATGGCGTCGATCTGAAGCACGCCTCATGGCCGTGGAAGGGCGGCGAGGTGCGCGCGCACATGACCGACCTCGCCCGCGAGCTCGGCAAGCTCGGCGCCTGGGTGCGGCTCCACTACGTCTATCCCTATCCGCATGTGGACCGGGTGGTGCCGCTGATGGCCGAGGGCCTCGTCCTCCCCTATCTCGACATCCCCTTCCAGCATGCCAGCCCGAAAGTGCTGAAGGCGATGAAGCGGCCGGCCAACGAGGCGAAGGTGCTGGAGCGGATTCGCGGCTGGCGCGAAATCTGCCCGGACATCGCGATCCGCTCGACCTTCATCGTCGGCTTCCCCGGCGAGACCGACGCGGATTTCGACTATCTCCTCCAATGGCTTGACGAGGCGCAGCTCGATCGGGTCGGCGCCTTCAAGTTCGAGCCGGTCAGCGGCGCGGCGGCCAACGATTTGCCCGGCGTCGTGCCCGAAGCGGTCAAGGAGGAGCGCTACGCCCGCTTCATGGAGAAGACCGCCGCCATCTCCGCCGCCAAGCTCGAGGCGAAGATCGGCCGGACGCTCGACGTGATCATCGACGCGGTCGACCCGGAAGGCGGCGCTACCGGCCGTTCCAAGGCCGACGCGCCGGAGATTGACGGCGAGGTCCATTTGCGCGACGCCGGTCATCTGGAACAGGGCGATATCGTCCCGGTTCTGGTGGAGGACGCGGACGAGCATGACCTGTTCGGAGTGCCAACCGCGACCTGACGAGCCGGGGCAAAATGCCCCGGTTGCGGACCCTGGGACCATGGCGATGCAAGCCGCGCCTCGACCCCGTCTCGGCGCGCTCGACAGCTTTCGCGGGCTGACCGTCGCTGGCATGATCATCGTCAACACGCCGGGGTCGGGCGAGCATGTCTGGTGGCCGCTGGATCATGCTGAATGGCATGGCTTTACGCCGACCGACCTCGTCTTCCCGGCCTTTCTCTGCGCGATGGGCATGGCGCTCGGCCTGTCCTTCCCGCGCACCGTCGACGGAGCGCTCTGGCGGCGAGTCGCCTGGCGGGTGTTCGCGCTGATCGCGATCGGCCTCGCGTGGCGCTTGCTCGTGCAGGGCAGCTTCGAGAATTTTCGGCTCCTTGGCGTCCTGCAGCGGCTCGGCCTCTGCTTCGGCCTCGCGGCGAGCTTCGCGATCCTCACCGCGCGCCGCATGCCCGACGGCAAGAAGCGCCTCAGTTCCACGGCGATCCTCATCGCGATCCTCGTCCTGGTGCTCGGCTATTGGGCGGCGATGGCGCTCGGAGGGGACTACACGCCCGAAGGCAATTTCGCCGGACAGATCGACCGCTTCGTGCTCGGGACGAACCATATGTGGCGGGCAGGCACGGACGCGGCGGGCAATGTCGTCTACGATCCCGAGGGGCTTTTCTCGACGCTGCCCGCCACCGCCAATGTGCTGTTCGGGCTGCTCGCCGCGCTCGCCTGGCAGCGCGCGCGCGATCGCTCGATCATGTGGATCGCGCTGGCCGGCGTCGCGCTCACCTTGGTCGGCCTCGCGCTCGCGCCTTATTTCCCGCTCAACAAGAGGCTCTGGACGAGCAGCTTCGTGTTGCTCACGACGGGCCTGTCCGCGCTGCTCTTCGCCGCCTGTGTCGTCGCGACGAAGAGCGCGGCGGTCCGCCGCCTGTTCCTACCCTTCGATATGTTCGGGATGAACGCGATCCTCGCCTACATCGTCTCCCTGCTCATCGGTTTGGGAGGAATGAGGCTGGGCTACCAGGCAGCCAGCTTCGCGGCGATCGACGGGGTGCTCCACGCCCCCTTTGTCTCGTCCTTCCTCTATGCGCTGGCGGTGCTGCTCATTACCCTGGCGATATTGATCCCCCTGCACCGGCGCGGCATTCACCTGCGCCTGTAGCCAGGAGACGCCGACGAGCACGATCTGTACGGCGTGCCCGCCCGAGGATAGGCTCGCCGCGATCCTGATGGGAGTGCGGCATGTTCAGGTCCTGTCTTCTCGCCGTGGGGCTGGTCACGGCAGCCGCTCCGGCCACCCGGCCCCTGCAAGAAGCGGCCGCGCCCGCGTGCGACACCGTCGCCGCGTGCATCGCCGCGCTGAGGGCCGACGTGGCCTCCCGGCGCCAGGTCGGCGAACCCGTTCGCCTGCGTCTCGCAGAACTCGGCGAGCCGGCCGCGGATGCGCTGGTCGCGCTGCTCACGGACGCGAGCCCGATGGTCCGCGAATCCGCCGGCCTCGCCCTTACCTATTTCGGGCGCATCGATCCCCGACACCTGCCCACATTGGTCCGCGCCTGGCGCGAGGGCGACGCGGGGGGATCGCGGCCCGGCAATGGCTGGCTGCCGAGGCCGATCGCCGCGACCGGCACGGACGAGGCGCTGCGCCTGCTCTGGGCGGATTTCGAGCGCGATCCGGAAACGGGCTCCAACGCCCAGGTCTTCTTCGCCCTCGCCTGGCACCTGCCCGAGCAGACGCGCCCGCTGCTGCTCGCGCGCATCGCTGCCTGCCGCGGCAGCGCCGATGGCGCGCCCTGCGCCGGCATCTACGCCCTGCTGGCCGAGTTTCGCCCGCCCTTCCCCGACTGGAGCATCGCCCCGATCCTCGACCTCGCCGAGCAAGCGCGCTCGGACGACGTTCGCGCCAGCGCAGAGGCGACGCTCGCCTTTCGGTCCCACCCGGCCGCGCTGGCGCCGCTGCAGCGGCGGCTCGCGGCGCTGCCCCCCGAAGTCCGGCGCGAATATTGGTCGGTACGCAGGCTGATCGGCCAGATCGCGCAATACGGCGCCGCCGCCCGGGCGTCGGGACCGGCGATCATCCCCTATCTCGGTGCCGCCCATGGGGAGCACCTACGGGCGGACGCGGCGCTCGCGCTCGGGCGGATCGATGCCCGTGCGGCGGTGCCGGCGCTGCTGGCGCTTGCGCCCGACCTGGCCGACGACTGGCTGCTTGCCTACAATGTCGCGGAAAGCCTCGGCCGGCTTCGCGCAGCCGAGGCGCGGCCGCTGCTGGAGCGGCTCGCGGCGGGCTACTGGCACCGGGGCGTCCGCCACAATGCGGCGCGCGCGCTGAACATGATCTCGGGCGGCGCCTTCACCGATCCTGCCAGCGCCGGCGACGGTGCCGCCTATCCCGCGCCGCGCGGGCCGGATGGCGTAGAATATATGTATTTCGGCCACCTTCGCTTCGCCGGCGACGATGCCGCCGACAGCTGCGATCCGCAGGGCGAACGCCGGTTCGCGCAGGATCCTGTGGCCGTGCTCCGTCCCCGGGGCGGCGCCGTTACCGAACTCACATTGGTGCCGGTCGCCGCCGCCGCCCGTGCCGCGTTTCGCCGCCAGATCCCGCACGCGGTGGCCCGCGGCGAGGTACAGTTCGCCCTGCCAGTGGACGAGGGAACGCTGGTCGGCTTCAACGGCGGGGAGTTTGGCGGCGGGCTCGTGCTGCTGCCGGACGAGGGCACGCCGCGAACGCTGACCGGCGAGCCGATGGCCTTTGCCTGGCGGACGGGCAACCGTCTCTTTCTGGCTGCCGGCCTTGCCCATCTGATGCTGGATACCGGTCATGTCTACGTCGTCGACCCGGTCCGACTGCGGATCGAGCGGACCATCCGCCTGCCGGCCAGCCCTCAGCGCCTTTATGCCGCGCCGGATGGCACGGCGATCGTCGACACGGAGGCGGGACAGGTCGCCGTCGGCGCGGACGGGCAGTTGGTCGATGTCGAGCGCGTCCGAGGTTGCATGGACGGGTGAACCGGTCGAAAGAGCGCGGATGATCGACCTCAAAGCGCTGCTGAAGCCCGATCAGGGCCAACCCGCCACGCCCCTCCACCTCGTCGACAAGAAGGGCTTCGAAGCCTGGCTTAAGGAGCAGCCACCGCGCGTGCGCAAGGCCATCGAGGCGCAAGGCTTCACCGGCGAGGGCTTCCAGCTCGCCATCCTGCCGGGCGAGCGGGAGGCCTGGAGTGCCGCGCTCGGCGTCGCCAACGTCGCCGAACTCAGCCCCTGGTGCCTGGCCAAAGCGGCGGAAAGCCTGCCTGAGGGTAGTTACCGGGTCGCCGGGCAAAGCGCCGGCCCCGCCATGCTCGGCTGGTTGCTCGGCCAGTACAAGTTCGACCGTTACCGCAAGGAGCCGGCCCCGAAGGGCGCGCGCGTGCTGCTGACCGACGAGCCGGCGCGGATCGACGAGATTGTCCTGCAGGCCGAGGCGACCTTCTTGGTCCGCGACCTGGTCAACATCCCGGCCGGCGACCTCGGCCCGGCCGAGCTGGAAATGGCGGTGCTGGCGCTTGCGGACGAGAGCGGCGCCAAGGTCAGCGTGATGCGCGACGACGCGCTGACCGAAGGCTGCCCGATGATCGCCGCGGTCGGCCGCGCCGCCGCGCGCGGCCGCGAGCCCAGGCTGATCGAGCTCGAACATGGCGACCAGCGCCATCCCCGCATCGCCGTCGTCGGCAAGGGCGTCTGCTTCGATTCGGGCGGCCTCGACATCAAGCCCTCCTCGGGCATGCGGCTGATGAAGAAGGATATGGGCGGGGCGGCGCATGCGCTGGCGCTGGCGCGGCTGATCATCAAGAGCCGGCTGCCGGTCCGCCTGCATTTGCTGATTCCGGCGGTCGAGAATGCCGTCTCCGGCGCCGCCTTCCGGCCGGGCGACATCCTGAAGAGCCGCAACGGCCTGACCGTCGAGGTCGGCAATACCGATGCGGAAGGACGGCTGATCCTCGCCGACGCGCTGACCCGGGCGCTGGAGGAAAAGCCCGAGCTGATCCTCGACTTCGCCACCCTGACGGGGGCGGCGCGGGTCGCGCTCGGGCCAGACCTCCCGGCCCTCTTCTCAAGCGACGATGCGCTCGCCGACAGCCTGCTTGCCTGCGGCACCGAGGTTTCCGACCCGCTGTGGCGGATGCCGCTCTGGCAGCCTTATGCCGAGATGCTGTCTTCCGACGTCGCCGACCTCGGCAACATGGCGGACGCGCCGATGGCGGGGGCGGTGACCGCGGCCCTGTTCCTGCAGAAATTCGTGCCCGCGGGCACCGCCTGGGCCCATCTCGATACCTTCGCCTGGCGCTCGTCGGCAAAGCCCGGCCGGCCCAAGGGCGGCGACGCGCTGGGGCTACGCGCAGCTTGGGAAATGCTGAAAGCGCGTCACGGAAAGTGACGAAGTGCATCCTTTTTAAGACAGAATCGCAACAAAAGCGCGCCTGACTGGTTGTTGCTCCGTAACGTCGATCAAGTTTTCGTGGAGCAGTTCCCGTGGCAGACCAAGCCCTTGGCAGCTGGATGCGCACCCTCATCGCTTATGTGCGCTCCGGTGAGCCCGACCTTACCAACCGGCAGATGGCGCTCATGCTGATCGTCTACCTGACGCCGGGTCCACATACCGTACGCGGCCTGGCCGAACGGCTGGGCGTGTCCAAGCCGGTGATCACGCGCGCCTTGAATACGCTGGGCGCGCTCGGCTATCTGCGGCGCGTTCGCGATGAGAGCGATCGGCGTAACGTCTTCGTCGCGAAGACTGGCAGTGGACAGGAATTCCTTGAAGGCTTCGAACGTAACCTCGAACAGGCCGGGGGCGGCCAAAGCGGCGGCCTCGAGCGCGGAAGCCGGACCCTCGGATCCGCCAGCACCGGCGAACGGGGACTCCTCTTCCAGAACGGATGAGTGGTTCCGGCTCACCGGGCCGTCGCTGACGCTCGACCCGCGCATTCACGCCTATCGCGACGATATCGCGGATATCGGGCTCGCGGGTCAGGTGCTTGCGCCCCATTATGCCCGGCCGCTGGTCCGCGGCGGCGGGTCGCGCGCCGCCACCATCCATGGCGCCCCGGACGAGAACAGCCCGGCGATCACCGAATTGCTTCCCGGCGAGGAATTCGCCGTCCTCGAATATGCGGGCGGCTGGGCCTGGGGCTATTGCCGCGCGGACCATGTTGTCGGCTATGTCGAGGCGATCGCGCTGACCGACCCGGTCGGCCCCACCCATATCGTCTGCGAGAAATGCGCGCCGGTCGCACCCGACGGCCGCATCACCTCGACGATCATCGCGCATCTGCCGATGGGCGCGCGCCTGCACGGCACCGAGCAGGGCGCCTGCCTCGCCACCGAATATGGCTGCGTAAGCCTCGCGCATCTCCGCCCGATCGACGATCGCGAGCCCGATCCCGTACGCAGCGCGGAGCGGCTGATGAGCGCTCCCTACCGGGTCGGCGGACGCACGCTCGAGGGCATTGACGGTCCCGGTCTCATCCAGCTCGCCTTGAGCCTTGCCGGGCTGCCGGCGCCGCATTTCACCGACCAGCAGCGCCGGCTCGGCAACGAGGTGCCCGAACTCGCCCCGTCGCGGCGCGGCGACCTCGTCTTCGGCGAAGAAGGCGGCGGCGGCATGATGATCGACGATTTGCTGATGATCCATGCCAGCCGCGCCGCCGGCAAGGTCACCGTCGCGCCCGCAGCAAGCCTCGGCACGCTGATCCGCCGCCGCCTCTGAGCCCATTGCATTTCGGCCGCCGAGCGATAGTCTCCCCGCGGCGCCAAATGCGGGGGGATACGCGATGGGCGATGTGATCGGGGCTCGGACCCCTGGCTGGTTTCGTGCGGTGGCGGTGCTGGGCCTGCTCTGGAACGGCTTCGGCGTCTACATGTATCTGCAGAAGGTCGGGATGTTCGGCGATCCGCTCGCCGGGCTCGATCCCGCGCATGTCGCGCTGGCGCGGAGCGTTCCGGCCTGGGTGACCGGAGCCTTCGCGGTCGCGGTCTTCGCCGGCCTGCTCGGCTCGCTGCTGATGATGGCCGGCAAGAGGCTCGCCTCGCCGGTCCTGCTGCTCTCGCTGGTCGCGGTGATCGTCCAGTGCGGCTGGATCATCCTCGCCAGCAACGCGCGCGCGGTCGAGGGGATGATGGCGTTGGTCATGCCGGGCGTCATCACCCTCGTCGCCGTCCTGCTCGTCTGGCTTGCCGCGAAGGGCGCAGCGCGCGGCTGGCTCGATTAAGGCATTTCGCCGCGCGCGCGCCTGATGGCGCGCCAGCGTTCGACGTTGGCGACGTGCTCGGCCAGCGTGCTGGCGAAGACATGGCCGCCCGTGCCGTCGGCGACGAAGTAGAGCGCCGGCGTCGGCGCCGGATCGAGCACCGCAGCGATCGAGGCGCGTCCCGGATTGGCGATCGGCCCCTCCGGCAGGCCGCGGATCACATAGGTGTTGTAGCCGTTGCGGGCGCTCAGCTCCGAGGCGAGGATGCGCCGGCCGAGCGGCCGCCCCTGCGTCACCGGATAGATGACGGTCGGGTCCGCCTGCAGCGGCATGCCTTGGCGGAGCCGGTTGGAATAGACCCCGGCGACGAGACGGCGCTCGGCCGCCTTCGCCGTCTCCTTCTCGACGATCGAGGCGAGAATGATCGCCTCGCGGGGGCTGTGGACCGCGGCATTGGGATGCGGCCGTGCCCAGAGCCGGGCCAGCTCCCGGGTCATCGCATTCTGCATCCGGGTCAGCACGGCCGCCCGGCTCTCGCCGCGCCGGTAGGTGTAGCCATTGGGCAGCACGCTGCCTTCCGGGGGCACCGGCACGTCGCCGGTGAGATAGGGCGCGCGCAGCAGCCGCTCGCGGACGAGGACGGAGGGCAGGCCCTCGGGGATCACGACGACGCGGACGACCGGCCGGCCATGCTGTAACTGGTCGAGGATCTGCGCCGCGCTCGCGCCGCGCGGAATCACGAACTCGCCGGCCTGAATCGGGTCGCTCGAGCCGAACACGCGGGCGAGGAAGCGGAAGCCTCCCGCCCCGCCCCGAATCAGCCCCTGGTCGGCGAGCTGGTCGGCGACCCGGCCGACGCTGGCCCCTTCGGCGACGACGAGCGTGGTGTCCTGCGCCGCCGGACCCGGCCCGGCCCAGAGCAGCCAGACCGCGAGCAGCACGGTGAGCAACAAAGCGACGGGCGCGAAGATCAGCAGCCGGCGCTTCAGGCGCGACTTGCCGGGGGCCGGCTCGCGCGCGGGCTCAGATTCGGGTTCGGAGGGGCCGGCGTTTACGGGATCGCTCATGCGCCAGCCTTCCCTGCCCAGATCCCGCGATGGCTCAGACCGCCTTCATCACCAGACTGGCATTGGTGCCGCCGAAGCCGAAGCTGTTGTTCAGCACCGCCTTCACCTCGCGCTGCCGCGCCTTGTGCGGCACCAGGTCGACGCCCTCGGTGCCCTCGTCCGGATTGTCGAGGTTGAGCGTCGGCGGCACGATCTGGTCGCGGATCGCGAGGATGCAGAAGATCGACTCGACCGCGCCGGCGCCGCCGAGCAAATGGCCGATTGCCGACTTGGTCGAGCTCATCGAGACCTTGCCGATTGCGTTGCCGAACAGCTGCTTCACCGCGCCGAGCTCGATCGTGTCGGCCATGGTGGAGGTGCCGTGCGCGTTGATATAGTCGATGTCGGAGGGGGTCATGCCCGCCTTCTTCAGCGCCATTTCCATCGACCGGTAGGCGCCGGAGCCTTCGGGATGCGGCGCGGTGACATGATGCGCGTCGCCGGACAGGCCGTAGCCCACGACCTCGGCATAGATTTTCGCGCCGCGCGCCTTGGCGTGCTCATATTCCTCGAGCACGATCACGCCCGCGCCTTCGCCCATGACGAAGCCGTCGCGATCCTTGTCATAGGGCCGGCTCGCCTGCTCGGGACGGTCGTTATAGGTCATGTTGAGCGCCCGCGCCTGGGCGAAGCCCGCAATGCCGATCGGGCAGATCGTGGCTTCGGCGCCGCCTGCAAGCATGATGTCGGCATCGTCGTCGCGGATCATCCGCGCCGCGTCGCCGATCGAATGCGCACCGGTCGAGCAAGCGGTGACGACCGCATGGTTCGGCCCCATCAGCCCGTATTTGATGCTCACCTGGCCCGAGATCAGGTTGATCAGCCGCCCGTGGACGAAGTGCGGCGACACGCGGCCCGGCCCCTTCTCGGCCAGCAGCAGGCTCTCGCTCTCGATGCCCGGCAGGCCGCCAATGCCCGAGCCGATCGAGCAGCCGGCGCGCAGCCGCGTGGCCTCGTCCATCTCGGTGAGGCCCGCATCCTCAAGCGCCTGCCCGGCCGCATCGAGGCCGTAAATGATGAAGGGATCGACCTGGCGCTGGATCTTGTGATCGACGCGCTTGGCCGGATCGAAGCCATATTCATGATCCGCCGGCTTCACCTCGCAGGCGATCGTACATTTCTGGTCGCTGGCGTCGAACTTGGTGATCGGCCCGGCGCCGCTCTTCCCTGCGATCAGGTTCCGCCAGCTGGTCTCGACGTCTCCGCCCAACGGCGTGACGAGACCCAGTCCGGTAACAACGACGCGGCGCATTGGCGCACTCCTTGAAGACAAAACGGCCCTTAACGACAAACGGCTCCCCGAGCTAAGGCGGGGAGCCGCTAATTCAATGGTCGGCTCTCGTCACCGCCTGCGGGCGGTCGACCGGCAAAGGCGCTCAGGCCTTGTTCTGGTCGATATAGTCGATCGCGTCCTTCACGGTGGTGATCTTCTCGGCGGCATCGTCCGGGATCTCCACCCCGAACTCTTCCTCGAAGGCCATGACGAGCTCGACGATATCCAGGCTGTCCGCGCCCAGATCGTCGATGAAGCTGGCCTCTTCGGTGACCTTGTCGGCCTCGACGCCGAGATGCTCGACAACGATCTTCTTAACGCGGTCGGAAGTCTCGCTCATAGTCCACCTTTCCCTAGCGGTGTTTCTTGTTGCCACACGCCCTAGCCGCTCGCACCGCCCTTAGGCAAGTGTGGAAGCCATGCAGGATTGCCATGCTTAACGGTTCCTTGTGACCTCCTCTGCCATCAGCGCGGGCGATGATCAGGCAGTTGAGAAGCGGCGACTGGCTTACCGCCGACCGCATCCGCGCGGTCGCGACGGTTTCGCTCGCGCTGACCGGCCTGGCGCTCCTCGCCTTGCTGGTGACCTCGCACGGGACGCTCGACGCCTGGGGCCGGCCGCTCGGCACGGATTTCTCGAACGTCTGGACAGCAGGGCAGATGGCGCTGGACGGCCGCGCGCCAGCGGCCTGGGACTGGGCGGCGCACTATAAGGCGCAGCAGGCGGCACATGGCGATCCGAACGTGCCTTTCTACGGCTGGCATTATCCGCCGCCCTTCCTGCTGGTCGCCGCCTTGCTCGCTACCTTGCCCTATCTCGCCGCGCTCTTCGTCTGGCAGGCGGCCTCGCTCTGGGCGGCAGCGAAGGCCTTTCGCGCGATCCTGCCCGGCCGCGGCGCGCTGCTCGCCGCACTAGGCGGGCCGGTGGTGCTGGTCTGCCTGGCGCACGGTCATAACGGCTTCCTGACCGCGGCTTTGCTCGGCGGCGGCCTGGCGCTGCTCGACCGGAAACCCTTGCTCGCCGGCCTGCTGTTCGGTTGCCTGATCTACAAGCCGCAATTCGCTCTGGTCGTGCCGCTGCTGCTGCTCGCCGGCGGGCATCTTCGGGCGATCGCCGGCGCCTGCGCCTCGGCGGCTGTGCTGGTTGGCGCCACCCTCGCCGTCTGGGGCTGGCCGGTCTGGCAGGCCTTTCTCGATTCGCTGCCGCTCACGCGCCAGGTCGTGATCGAGCAGGGCGAGACCGGCTGGCACAAGATCCAGAGCCCGTTCGCCATGGCGCGGATGTGGGGCGGCTCGGTGTCCCTCGCTTATGCCGTGCAGGGCGCGGTGACGGTGGCGGCGCTCGGCGCGGTGCTCTGGCCGACCCGGACCGCGCGGCCCCAGCTGCGCAATGCCGCCGTCTGCGCCGCGGCGATGCTCTCGACGCCCTATGTGCTGGACTATGACCTGGTTGTGCTCGGCTTCGGCGCCGCCTTCCTGGTCGCAGACGCCGCCGAGCGCGGCTGGCTGCCCTGGGAGAAGAGCCTGCTCGCCTTGGTCTGGCTGGCGCCGCTCGTCTCCCGAACGCTCGCCGAGGCCGCTTTCGTCCCGCTCGGCCAGGCGAGCATCGTCATTCTGCTTGCCCTGGCCGTGCGCCGGAGCCTCGCGGGCGGCCGGTTGCCGCTGCCGGCCGGGCCGCTTCCCTCCGGCTCCTAGGGTTCGCGGCCGAACTGCCGAGCGGTGGCCTCGGCGATGGCCCGGAAGGCGATATAATTGCCGATCCGGGTGCCGAGCTCCTGGTCGTCCTCCCGCCCGGCCGTCAGCCGCTGGATGAGGTCGACATGACGGAGCGCGAATTCCTGGCCCGCCGTGCCGCCCAATTGGCCCGCCTCGGCGGCGGCCATCAGTTCGGAGTCGCTGAGGATCGCCTGGTCGAGCTCCTCGACGTTGACGCCCCGGCTGCCGAGCAGCTCCCTGACTCCCGCCACGCCCGCCGCGGACAGCGAGAACATGCCGGCGAGGCGCCGTTTCTGCGGCGACCAGGAGAGCTCCGCCGTGCAGGCGTCGACCGCCCGAACCAGCGGCTGGGCGCGCGGATCGTCGCGTGTGCCCTGCTCCATGGCGACCTGGGCGGCTGCGCGCCGCTCTTCCACCGAGAGCCGGTTTTTGACGCAGTCGAGGCCGGGCGGCAGCGCGGATTGCTGACCCGCCTGCTGGGCCGGCCGCTCCGGCGGCGTCGCCAGGCCGGCGCTGTCGGCGGCATTGTTGCCGGCGGCAGCGGCCACATTATTGGCCGGCCCCCGGTTGCAGGCCGCAAGCGCAGCCACGAGCGAAAGCGCAAGGATCGTCTTGTTCATAGCATCGCCATCCCGCCGTTAACGTGAATCGTCTGTCCCGTGACATAGCCCGCTTCGCGGCTGGCAAGATAGACCGCCGCTGCGGCGATGTCGTCGCCGGTGCCGAGATCGCCGATCGGGATCCGGCCGAGCAACGCTTCCTTCTGGGCTTCGGGCAGCCCGTCGGTCATCGCCGAGCGGATGAAGCCGGGCGCGATGCAGTTCACGCTGATGCCGCGCGACGCGACCTCCTGCGCCAGCGCCTTGGACATGCCGATGATCCCGGCCTTGGAGGCGGCATAATTGGCTTGGCCGGGATTGCCGGTGACCCCCACGACCGACGTGACCGAGATGATCCTGCCGAAGCGGGCGCGCATCATCGGCTTCATCGCCGCGCGGGCGAGGCGGAACGCGGCCTCGAGGTTGATGCGGATGACGTCCGTCCATTCCTCGTCCTTCATCCGCATGGCGAGATTGTCGCGGGTGACGCCGGCATTGTTGACGAGGATGTCGAGCTGGCCGAGCGCCTCGACCGCCTGCGGCACCAGCAAGTCCACGGCGGCGCCGTCCGACAGGTTGCAGGGCAAAGCGAGATGCTCGCCGCCGAGCCCGGCCCGGAAGGCCTCCAGCTTGTCGACATTGGAGCCCGAGACGGCGAGCCGTGCGCCCTGTGCCGCCAGCCCCTTCGCGATCGCCGAGCCGATCCCGCCAGAGGCCCCGGTGACCAAAGCCGTCATGCCGTTAAGGTCGAACATATCCGTCTCCTTCGTTGGGGCCGTTGCCAGCCTCCGCCACCGCTTTGCAAGCCCCGTTTCGCGCTGATAGGGTCGGCGCGAGGGGAGGATCGATGATCGATCGGCGGCAGCTCGTGATCGGCGGCCTTGCAGCGCTGGTCGTGCCGGCACTCGGCCATGCCCAACCGCCCCGCGCTCCGGCCGGGGGCGGACCGGCGCCGGCGGGCGGCAACGCTGCCGCGGGCGGGCCGCAGAATCTTCCTAACGGTCAGAACGGCAGTACCGGCAGCCGGCTCGGCCAGCAGGCGCAAACGGATCGGCAGACCCGGCAGCCGCCGCGGATCAGCGCGTTGGTCTTGGGCCAGAGCTACCAGGGCTCACCGGGTCTCACCCTCGCCAACACCGGCCGCGACGCCGCTCTGATGGCGCAGGCCTTCCGCCAGCTGCGCTTCGACTCGGTCACGGTGCAGAGCGACGGCGGCGCGCCGGAGACCATGGCGCGGCTGGCCACCTATTTGCGCACCGTCGACGCCAATACGATCGCTTTGCTCTACATGGCCGGGCACGGCGTGGAGATTGGCGGGGAAAATCTGCTGCTGCTCGAGGGCGGCGCGTCCTTCCTCAGCCTGCAGGCCCTGGTGCAATTGCTCCAGCAGCGTGCGGGCGTCACCGTGCTGTTCCTCGATGCCTGCCGCAACAACCCCTTCGGGAATGTCGCCGCAGCCATGGCGGGCCGCAGTCTTACACGCACGACCGTGGTCCAGGACGGGAATGACGTGGTCATCCAGACCGTCGGCATGGACGAGCTTCGCGCCGCGCCGACAGAGACTTTGGGCCGGCTGCGGGCGTTCGCGCTGCCGGGCAGCCAGATCAAGATCGTCTTCTCGACCGACCCGGCCAATGTCGCCTTCGACGGGGCGCGGCCGAGCAGCCGCAACAGCCCCTTCGCCGAGGCGCTCGCCCGGCACCTCCGCCAGCCGATCAGCCTCGACGACATCGTCGCGCTCACCACCGGCGATGTCGTCCGCGCAACCCGGCGCATGCAATCGCCCTGGTCGCAGGGCTCGATCGACCGCCCGATCTTCCTATCCTGGCGCCGCCGCCGCCTGCAGGCTAGTTACAGCTGACGCTCACAGCCCGCCAAGCTCCAGTGTCATCACGTCCGGGTTCCGTGGAAGGCTTGAACTCTCGTTTGGTTCGCGCAGAGACGCAGAGACGCAGCGGAGCCAGTGTAGCGGCGAAGCCGCATCGAAGTCCCGACGTCGGGGAAAAGGGGCTGCGTCCAACATTTGGCACAGTATCTCTGCGCCTCTGCGTCTCTGCGCGAATAATCCTTCAATCCATGGCGATCACCGCGGCTGACGGCCCTGGCACGTAGTCGTTCACCAGTCGGCGAAAGCCCTCAATGAGTGTGGCCCCGCCGAAATTGATGAGCAGCCCTACGGGCTGGCCGGTCAGGCGCAAATAAGTGAGCAATTGCTTCGCATGCGACGGATGCAGCTGGTCGACCGACTTGACCTCGATGAGGAGACGTCCGTCCACCAGGATATCGATCCGAAACGCAGCATCGAACCGATCGTCCTCGAACTCGATGTCGACCGGGTGCTGGCGGGAAACGGCATACCCCGTCCGCGCGAGTTTGCCCGCCAACACGGTCTCGTAAACGGATTCGAGGAGGCCGGGACCAAGGGCTTTGTGCAGCCTGATGGCCAAATCTAGAACGTCGCCAGAAATTTGGTCGATGTCCCGCACGCAGGCCCTCCGCGTTTCCGCGCGCGAATATCATATTTGTTTCACGAGGCCGTCGATGTCTTCCATCGAGATCACGCTGGTCACCTCGGCCTCAGGGGCGATGCGTTTCACCATCGGGCCGAGCACTTTGCCGCCGAATTCGACGAAATGACTGACGCCGGCGCCGGCCATGTTGGCGACGCTCTCTCGCCAGCGGACCATCCCGGTCACCTGCTCGACCAGCAGTTCGCGGATCGTGTCCGGGCTGTCGACCGGCGCGGCGGTGACGTTGGCATAGAGCGAGATGGCCGGCGGCGCCATCTGCGCGCCGGCCAGCGCCTCGGCCATCGCCTCGGCGGCGGGCTTCATCAGCGGGCAGTGAAACGGGGCGGAGACGGGGAGCAGGATCGCGCGCTTGGCGCCCTTCTCCTTGGCGATCTCCACCGCCCGGTCGATCGCGCCCTTGTGGCCCGAAATCACCACCTGCGAGGGATCATTGTCGTTGGCGACGGTGCAGACCTCACCTTGGGCGGCTGCCTCGCAGACCGCCTGCGCGATGGCGAGGTCGGCGCCGAGCAAGGCGGCCATCGCCCCCTCGCCCACCGGCACCGCCGCCTGCATCGCCTGGCCGCGCTTCTTCAGCAGGCGGGCGGTGGTGGCGAGATCGAAGGTGCCGGCCGCGCAGAGCGCCGAATATTCGCCGAGGCTGTGCCCGGCGACGAAATCCGCCTTGGCCTGCAGGTCGATGCCGGAGGCGCGCAGGGTGGCGACGGCATTGGCCATGATCGCGGGCTGGGCATTTTCGGTGAGGGTCAGCTCCTCCACTGGCCCCTCGGCCATCAGCTGCGCCAGCTTCTGGCCGAGCGCCTCGTCCACCTCCTCGAAGACGGCGCGGGCCTCCTTGCTGGCCTCGGCCAGCATTTTGCCCATGCCGACCGACTGACTCCCCTGCCCCGGGAAAATGAATGCGCGCATCGTGAGGCCTCCTGTCTGGCGGCGGCTGGTAGGCCAGCGCCGGCGGGTAGCGCAAGGCGGGGTTGATTTTCCCCCCCGTTTCGGCCACATGTGCGGCCTCCGGGGCGGAAGCTTGAGGCTTTCGGCCCCGGAATTGCTTTGAGACGACAGCCGGAGGGGCGCCGCAATGGGCGGCGTCAGCGATCGGCCAAGAGAAGGAAATGCGCCACATGCCGCTCTACGAGCATGTCTTTTTGGCGCGTCAGGACCTGGCCCAGGCCCAGGTGGACGCGCTGGCGGAAACCGCCACCAAGATCATCGAGGACAATGGCGGGAAGGTGACCAGGACCGAGACCTGGGGCCTCCGCAACATCGCCTACCGCATCCAGAAGAACCGCAAGGCCCATTATGTCGCGCTCGATTTCGACGCGCCGGCCCCGGTGGTCGCCGAGCTGGAGCGCCAGACGCAGATCAACGAGGACGTGATCCGCTACATGACCATCCGCGTCGATGAGCATGAGCAGGGTCCCTCGGCGATGATGCGCCGCGGCGATCGCGACAAGCGCCGCGACGACGAGCGCGGCGAGCGTGGCGACCGCGGCGATCGCGGCGATCGCGGTGACCGTGGGCCGCGTCGCGGCCGTGACGAATACGAGATGTAAGGAGGCACGACACGATGGCACGCCCATTTTTCCGCCGCCGCAAGTCCTGCCCCTTTTCCGGCAAGGATGCGCCGCGCATCGACTACAAGGACGTCCGCCTGCTGCAGGGCTTCGTCTCCGAGCGGGGCAAGATCGTCCCGAGCCGCATCACCGCGGTGTCCACCAAGAAGCAGCGCGAGCTGGCCAAGGCGATCAAGCGCGCCCGCCATCTCGGCCTGCTGCCCTACGTCGTGAAATAAGGAGCCAGGGACATGGAAGTCATCCTGCTCGAGAGGATCGAGAAGCTCGGCACCATCGGCGACGTGGTCAAGGTGAAGAACGGCTATGCCCGCAACTTCCTCCTGCCGCGCGGCAAGGCGCTGCGGGCCAATGAGTCGAACCGCAAGGTCTTCGAAGCCAATCGCGAGAAGATCGAGGCGACCAATGCCGAGCGCCGCAGCGGCGCCGAGACCGAGGCCAGCAAGATCGACGGCGCCAAGGTGCAGCTGATCCGCCAGGCCTCGAACACCGGCCAGCTCTACGGCTCGGTGTCGGCCCGCGACCTCGCCGAGGCGCTGGAGGCGGCCGGCCACAAGGTCGCCAAGAACCAGATCGTGCTCGACCGCCCGATCAAGGCGATCGGCGTCCAGGAGGTGAAGATCGCGCTTCACCCCGAAGTGTCGGTGGCGATCACCGTCAACGTCGCCCGCTCGCCGGAAGAGGCCGAGCTGCAGGCGCAGGGCAAGGACGTGATGGCCGAGATGTTCGAGAAGGACGTCGCCGGCTTCATCGAGGAACGCGACGAGACGCTGGAGCCGGGCGAAATCGCTCCGGAGGCCGGCGAGGCTGCTCCGGCCGAGGAGGCGTCCGCCGAGGAGGCGTCCGCGGAGGAGGCTCCTGCCGAGGAGGCTTCCGCCGGGGAGGCTTCCGCCGAGGAAGCCCCGGAAGCCGTCGCCGACGAGGGCGAGAAGGCCGACGAGGGCGAGAAGGCCGACGAGGCCTGAGCGTCCCGCTCATGAATCAGAGGAAGGCCGCCGGTTCGCTGGCGGCCTTTTTCTTTGCTAGGGCGGGCTCAATGATCGACCTCGCCACGCCCGAATATCTGCCCTTCGAACTCGACCCGGCGAGCGGGCGCGTCGCGCTGTTGCGGCTGAGCGAGGCGGATTACCGGGCGGCGAGCTTTCTCGACCAGCGCATGCTCCGGCCGGACTCGACCCTGGTCGAGCGATCCTGGGCCGAACTCGCGCTGCCCGCGGAGGCGCGCCGCGACGTCCAGTATATCTTCCACATCGGCAATGTCGGCTCGACCCTGATCTCCCGGCTGCTCGGCGAGCTGGAGAGCGTATTCGCGCTGCGCGAGCCGCTGCTGCTGCGCGGCTTCGCCGCCACCCCGCCCTCCTCGGAGGATTTCGACCGGCTGACCGCCTTGCTCTCGCGCACCTTCCGCCCCGGGCAGCGCGCCAATGTGAAGGCGACCAGCTTCACCAGCGAGATCGCCGACCGGCTCGTCCCGCCGAGTTCGAAGGCTTTGTTCCTCTACGCCCGCCCGGACCGCTATCTCGAGAACATCCTCGCCGGCGAGAATAGCTGGCAGACGCTGCAGGCGCTGAGCCCGGTCCGCCTCGCCCGGCTGCAGGGCCGCTGTCCCGGCCTCGAGGCCGATCCCGGCGGCATGCATGACGGCTTCCGCGCCGCACTGGGCTGGGCCTGCGAGATGACCTCGCTGGCGGCCGCGGCGGCCCGCCTGCCCGAGCAAACAATCCTCTGGCTCGACTTCGACACCTTCCTCGCCGACCCGCTCCAGCATTTCCGCGCGATCGCGGCCCACTTCGGGCACGAAGCCGATACGGCCGCCGCCCGCGCGATCGTCGAGGGCCCGCTGATGGGCCGATACTCGAAGGCGCTCGACTATGAGTACAGCCCGGCGCTCCGCCGCGAGATCCTCGCCGAGGCCCGCCAGCGGCACGGCGCCGAGATCCGCGACGGGCTGAACTGGCTTGCGGGCCTCGCCGGGCGCTATCCTGCGCTGGCCGAGGCGATTCGGCGGGGGAGCGGCTGATGTTCAAGGAACTGGAGATTTTGAGCGCCGCGCAGGTGACGGAGCTGCGTTCGATCGCGGCCTCGGCCAATTTCGTCGACGGCCGGATCAGCAATCCCCATTCGACGGTGAAGCAGAACCTGCAGCTGCACGACGAGGCGGCCTATAATCGCTCCTCGCAGATCCTGACGCAGGCGCTCTACGCCCATGAGGATTTCCAGAATTTCGCCTTCCCGATCGCGATGCTGCCGCCGATGATGGCGCGCTACACGAGCGAGATGCGCTACGGCGCCCATGCCGACGCCGCCTTCCTCCAGCTCGGCCCGCAGGCGCTGCGCTCGGACCTCAGCTGCACGATCTTCCTCAGCGACCCGGCGGGCTATGAGGGCGGCGCGCTGACCATCCAGCTCGGCTCGCGCAGCGCCTCGTTCAAGGGCGCGCCCGGCACCGCGATCGTCTACCCCTCCGACATGCTGCACGAGGTCGAACCCGTCACTTCGGGCGAGCGCCTCGTCGCGATCACCTTCATCCAGAGCCGGATCGCCGACAATGCGCGGCGGGAATTGCTCTACGAGCTCAATGAGGTCGCGGCACTGGAGGGGCTAAGCATGAAGCCCGAAAACTACGCCCGCCTCCAGCTCGTCCAGGCGAATCTGCTGCGGCGTTGGGGCGACAAGCCCTGACCCTCAGCGGATGTCCTTCAACTCCACGCCCCTCGTCTCGCGCGCAAACAGGGCGCTGACTCCGCTGATCAGGCAGGCGGCGGCCACGTAGACGGCGACCGGCAGCGCCGAGCCATAGGCCCGGTAGAGCGACGCCGCGATGATCGGCGCCAGCGAGCCGGCGAAGATCGCGGTCAGCTGATAGGCGATCGAGGCGCCCGAATAGCGAATCCGGGTCGGGAAGAGCTCGGCCATCATCGCGGCCTGCGGGCCGTACATCGCGCCGTGCAGGACCAGGCCGACGACCAGCGCGGCGGTGATCGCCATCGTGTTGCCGCTCGCCAGCAGGGGAAAGAAGGCGAAGCTCCACCCGGCCAGGCCGAAGGCCCCGAAAGCATAGACCGGGCGCCGCCCGATCCGGTCGGAAAGATGACCGAACCAGGGAATGGCGAAAAACTGCACGCCGGCACCGATCAGGAGCGCCTGCAGGGCCAGCGCTTTGCTCTCCCCGCCGACGCTGACCAGGAAGGTCAGCGAGAAAGCGGTCAGGATGTAATAGGAGATGTTTTCGCCCACGCGAAGCCCGGTGCCGAGCAGCACGGCCTTGGGCCGTTCGCGCAGCACGTCGAGCGCGGGCAGTTTCGGCGGCGCCTCGGCTTCCGCGAGCGCCTCTTCGAAGGTCTCGCTCTCGGAGACCCGGTTGCGGATGTACCAGCCGACCGCGAGGAGCAGGACGGAGAGCAGGAACGGCACGCGCCAGCCCCAGGCGAGAAAATCTTCCGGAGTCTGGACCATGGCCATGATCCAGAGGACGGCGGCCGAGAGCAGGTTGCCTGCCGCGACCCCGGACTGCGGCCAGCTTGCCCAGAAGCCGCGCCGGGCGGCATTGCCATGCTCGGCGGCCATCAGCACCGCCCCGCCCCACTCGCCGCCCACGGCGAAACCCTGAACAAGCCTGAGAACCACGAGCGCGATCGGCGCCCAGATGCCGATCTGGTGGTAACCCGGCAACAATCCGATAAGCATCGTTGCGACGCCCATCAGCACCAGGCTCAGCATCAGCAGCTTCTTGCGGCCGATCCGGTCTCCGTAATGGCCGAAGACGATGCCGCCGACCGGCCGGGCGACGAAGCCGACCGCAGCGGTCCCATAGCCCACGAGGGTCGCCACCCAGCCCTCCAGATTCGGAAAGAAGACGGTGTTGAACACCAGGGCCGTCGCCGAGATGTAGAGGAAGAAATCATACCATTCGATCGTGGTGCCGATCATGCTCGCCATGATCACGCGCCGCAGCGGCGTCTTCTGCCCGTCGGCCATCATGTCCTCCGCATCAGTTCGGGCCGCAGCGCCAGGTGCCGGTCAGCTCGACCTGGGCGCGGGTGCGGCGGTTGGTGGCGGTCAGCCGGGCCGGCCAGCGATCGTCGCCGGTCCCGCCGGGGTCGATCTCGTCGGTCCGGCCGATGCTGATGCTGAGCTCGCGGTCGGTCACGAAGGTGCCGGTCGGGCCGGCCGGGCTCGGCTGGTCGAAATGCGAGACCATGGCGTTGACCCGCGCGATCGCGTCGCCGCCCTGCGCGGCGAACAGGCGATGGCCGGCGGCCGAGAAATCGCAGCGTGGCGGATCGGACATGCCCGCGTTCCGGAGGTCGGCGCCGGTGAGCGGCTGCGGCCGGGCGCTGATCTGCGGATCCACCTCAGGCTCCGTCTTCGGGTGCGCCAGCCGCTCGATCTGATTGGTGTCGACCTTGGCGTTGGCGGTGCCTTGGTCGCCGCCGCAGGCGGAAAGCGGCAGCAAGGCGAGAGCGGCAACGACGCGCATCAATAGCCCATCAGGGCCAGCACCTCGCGGCGGCTGCGTTCGTCGCGGCGGAAGGTGCCCATCATCCGGCTGGTGGTCATCATCACCCCGGGGGTGGCGACCCCCCGCGCGGTCATGCAGGCATGGGTCGCCTCGATCACTACGGCCACGCCGCGCGGCTCCAGATGTTCGCAGATCGCATCGGCGACCTGCGCGGTCAGCCGTTCCTGCACCTGCAGGCGCCGTGCATAACCGTGCAGCACCCGCGCGAGCTTGGAGATGCCGACCACCCGGTTGGCCGGGAGATAGGCGATCGACGCCTTGCCGATGATCGGCGCGAGATGATGTTCGCAATGCGACTGGAAGGGGATGTCCTTCAGCAGGACGATCTCGTCATAGCCGCCCACCTCCTCGAAGGTGCGGCTGAGATGCATGGCGGGATCCTCGGCATAACCGCGCGCATATTCCCGCCAGGCGCGCGCCACCCGCGCGGGGGTGTCGAGCAGCCCCTCGCGCTCGGGATCATCGCCCGCCCAGCGGATCAGCGTCCTGACCGCCTCCTGCACCTCGTCGGGAACGGGGGTCTTGCCGCCCTCCTCGACCAGATCGCCATTGTCCGGATCGGACTCGCTCATCCGCCTAACTCCTTCATTCGCCGCATATAGCGCCGCGGACAGCGGCGGCTAGGGCTCAGCGCGGCTGGCAGCGGCGACCCCGATTGTGCGGATCGGCCTGCGGACCGGCATCGCCGTCCGAGCAGCGCGTCGGCGGCGCCTCGCGGCCGGGGCGGACGCGGCCACGGTCGCGCGGCGCGGCATTGTCGAGCGGGTCATATTGGACGTCCTGGGTCGCGCGCTGCGACGCGCAGCCGGCAGCGCCGAGCACCGTCGCCCCGGCCACCGAGACCAAAAAGGAGCGCCTGCTGAGGTTGCGAACTGGCTTCATTGGCGTCCTCCCACTGGCTTGCCAGCTGAAGCTGCCAAGCGAAGGCTGGTGACCCCGACAGGATTCGAACCTGTGGCCTACTGATTAGGAATCAGTCGCTCTATCCTGCTGAGCTACGGGGCCGCCACCGTGGCCCGGATTTGGCGTAAGCCCGTGCCGCGGTCAATTCGCCAGTCCCTTCTCACCCCTTTTTAACCACTTCTACCGTAGAAATGCCGGGCCTGTGGAGACCAGCCTTCATGCCCGACATTCCAATGCCGACCCGTGCGCAGAAGCGCGCCCATTGGCAGGAATCGCCTTGGGCCGATTATGCCGAGCGCATCTTCCTGCTGCTGCTGTTCGGCTGGTTCGTCTCCCGCGTCGCGCCGAGCGTCGTCAATCATCCCTATAATTCGCTGATCCTCGCCTCGGAGAGCTTCACCGCGATCCTGGTGATGGTGCGCCGGCCGGGGCCGATGTCGGTCTCGCTCTACGCCTGGCTGATCGCGATCGCCGGGACCTGCATGCCCTTGTGCGTCTTTCCGGCTCCGGGTGAGCCGCCGATTCCTGCAGAAATCCCTGCGTTGATGATGCTTTCCGGCCTGTTTCTCAGTATCGGTGCGAAGGCATTTCTGCGGCGCAGCTTCGGCATCGTCGCGGCCAACCGCAAGGTCCAGCGCGGCGGTCCCTACCGGATCATGCGCCACCCGATGTATTCGGGCTACGTCATCACGCAGATGGGCTTTTTCCTGCTCAACCCGACCCTGTGGAACGCCTCGGTCTACGTCGCCTCCTGGTTCGCGATGGTGCTCAGGATCGAGGAGGAGGAGAAATTCCTCTCCCAGGACCAGACATATCGCGACTATAAGGAAGACGTGCGCTGGCGCCTCTTCCCGGGCTTCTACTGAGCTAGTTTTCTTCCTCCGGCGGGATCACCGGGAAGGGTAAGGGCGCGACGGGAATGCCCTCGTCGCGCAGCGCGTCGGCTTGCGCGGGCGTCGCCTGGCCGTGAATGGCGCGCGCCTCGGCCTCGCCGAGATGGATGGCGCGGGCCTCGTCCACGAAGCGCGGGCCGACATGCTCGCTCGTCTCCAGCATCTGCTTCTGCACCTCGGCCATGGCGCCAAGCAGCTGCTTCATCTCCGCGGGCGGCAGGCCTTGATTGCCCTTCGCGCCCACGGCCGGCGCCATCGGCGCCTTTTCGACCTCGGCCGACCCGCAGAGCGGACAGGCGACGAGACCCCTCTCCTTCTGCGCCGCGAACTCCTCGCTCGACCCGAACCAGGCCTCGAAGACATGGCCTTGCCCGGCGCATTTGAGGTCGAAAATGATCATCGCCGGACATGTTCCGGCTGGGGGATCGGCCGCCGGTGCCAGATGGCGGGCAGCCGCCGGCGCACCTCCTCGACCGCCGCCTGATCGATGTCCGCGAAGCCAAGGCCCGGCGCCTCCCCGCCCATGTCGAGCAGCACCCTGCCCCAGGGATCGACGACCAGGCTGTGGCCATAGGTCGTGCGCCCGTCCTGGTGCCGGCCGACCTGCGCCGCGGCGACGACGAACGCGCCCGCCTCGATCGCCCGGGCGCGCAGCAGCACGTGCCAGTGCGCCTCGCCGGTCGGCACGGTGAAGGCGGCGGGGATCGAGAGGATCGTCGCACCCTCGTTGCTGAGCGCCTGGTAGAGGCCCGAAAAGCGAAGGTCGTAGCAGATGGAGAGGCCGAGCTCGCCCGCCGGCGTATCCACCACCACCGCCCGGCCGCCCCGTTCATAGGCCGCGGATTCCCGCCAGCTCTCGCCGGTCGGCAGGTCGACGTCGAACAGATGGATCTTGTCGTAGCTGGCGCGGATCTCGCCGGCATCGTCGATCACGAAGCCGCGGTTGAGCAACTTGTCGCCGTCCTCGGCAAGCAAGGCGAGCGAGCCGAGATGGACCCAGATTCGCGCCTCTCGGGCCGCCGCGCGCACCGCGGCCAGCACGGGATCGTCCGATTGCAGGTGCAGGTGCCTGATCGCCCGTTCCCGCTCGCGGTCGAGCAACCCGCTCATTTCCGGCGTGAACAGCATCGCCGCCCCACCAGCGGCCGCCTCGCCAATGCGCGCGACGAGCGCGGCGGCGTTTCGCTCCGGGTCGATCCCGGTCTGCGCCTGGAACAGGGCGATCTTCATGAAGCCAGCATCGGATCGAGCTTGCCGTCATAGTCGAGCGCGTGAATGTCGTCCGAGCCACCGACATGGACACCGTCGATAAAGATCTGCGGCACGCTGGTCCGGCCGTTCGCCCGCTGCAGCATCTCGGCGCGCTTCGGCCCGCCGAGCGTGATGTCATATTCCTCGAACGCGACGCCCTTGCCGGCGAGCAGCCGTTTGGCCGCGGTGCAGTAACCGCAGAACATCTTCGTGTAGATCTCGACGCGGGCCATCCTGTTCTCCTCGGCGAGGACGTGGGGATGCGGGCCGTCTTTTGTCAATCGCCGGCTTTGACGACGCGCGCCCAGCAGAGCACCTCGATTCGCCGCGCCCCGGCCCGCCGCAGGGCGCCCGCGCAGGCGTTGGCGGTCGCCCCGCTCGTATAAACATCGTCGACGAGCAGGACGTTCCGGCCCTTCACCGCCTCCCGGTGCCGAGGCTCGACCCGGAAGGCGCCGCGCACCGCGTCGCGACGCCCGCGCGGGCCCATGCCGCGCAACGGCGGCGTCCGCTTCACCCGCCGGATCAGATCGAGACCGGTTTCCAGCCCGGCCTTCTGGGCAAGCGCGGTGGCGATCAAGGCGGACTGGTTGTAGCCGCGCCGCCAGATTCGCCAGCGATGCAGGGGCACGGGAACGACGATCGTCCCCTCCTCCGCCGCCAGATGCCGCGCCATGAATAGCGCCATTGTCTCGGCGACGCCGGGCCGGCCGCCATATTTCAGCTTGAGCGCGACCTTGCGCGAAATCTCGCCATAGGCGACCGCGGCGCGCAGCCGGTCGAAGCCCGGCGGCTCGGCCAGGCAGCCGCCGCACAGCACCTCCGGCCCGGACTCATAGTCGAACGGCAAGGCGCAGCGCGCGCAGCAGGGCTCGCCGAGAAAGCGGAGCGCAGACCAGCAAGCCAGGCAGAAACGGTGCGGCGCCTCGGTCACCGAGCCGCACCCCGGACAGCGCGGCGGCAGCGCGAAATCGAGGACGGGTTTCAGCGCCCTCCCGGCCCAGATGGCGGCGGCGTGCATGGGCGCAGCCTAGCCGCAGGCCGGTTGACAGCCAAGCCAATCCCGCCCATTTGCGCCGCGGCGGCCCGATGGCGGAGTGGTGACGCAGCGGACTGCAAATCCGTATACGCCGGTTCGATTCCGGCTCGGGCCTCCATCCTCGTCCGGCTTCAGCCTTCCTTGCCTCCGGCCCGCGGGCGGCGCGCGCGGGGCGCGGGCAGGGTGAAGCCGACGACGGCGCCGCCGCTTTCCCGGTCCGCGGTCCAGATCCGCCCGCCATGCGCCTCGATGATCGTCCGCGAGATGGAGAGGCCGAGACCGAGGCCGGACTCCCGGGTGGTGGCAAAAGGCGAGAAGCGTTCCGCCGCGGGGCGGCTGAAGCCGGTGCCGTTGTCGGCAATGGTGACGGCGACGAACTCGCCCTCGCGGCTGCTCGAAATCTCGATCTCGCCGTCGGCGCGGCCCTTCGTCGCCGCGAAGGCGTTGCCGAGGAGGTTGATCAGCACCTGCTGGATCTGGATGCGGTCGGCGCGGACGCTGCGGGCGTCGGCGGCGAAGCGGGCGTGGACCGCGGGCGTCGGCCCACCGCCCGCGATCGCGACCAGCGCCAGCGCGTCATCGGTGACCCTGGCGAGCGCGACATTGGCCACCGTCCGCGGCTGGTTGGCGACCATCTCGCGAACTCGGCGGAGAATGTCGGCGGCGAGATGGACCTGCTGCCCGGCCGCCTCCAGCCCTTCGCGAACCCCGTCGAGCGCCGCCTCGCCGCCCTTCTTCAGGCGCCGCCGGCTGCCGTTCAGATAGTTGGAGGCGGCGGTGAGCGGCTGGTTGAGCTCGTGCGCCAGAGTCGCCGCCATCGCGTTCATCGCCTCCAGCCGCGACAGATGGGCGACATGGGTCTGCAGCCGGTCGAGCAGCTGGCGCGCGCTGATATTCTGGTCGGTGCCGTGGAGGCGGACGACGCGGCCCTGGGCGTCGAAGCTCGGCATGACCACGCCTTGGTGCCGGGTCTCGATCCCGCTTGGCAGGCGGACCTCATATTCGATCTCCTGCGCCTCCCCGGTGCGGATCGCCTCGGCATGGGCGCGGTCGACCGTTTCACGCCCCTCCTCGGTCAGATAGGCGCGGAATTCCTCGAAGGTCGGGCTGCCCTGTTCGGGAGTTCGTTCGAACTGCCGGCAGAGCTGGGGCGACCAGAAGGTCTCGCCGGTCCGCAGATCATATTCCCAGTCGCCGATCCGGCCGATGCGCTGCGCCTCGCTGAGCCGTTCATTGGCCCGCGCTAGCGCCCCCTCGCGCTGCTCCCGGCGTCTGAACGAGAGGGTCACGAGCAGGGCAAAGCCGATGAACATCAGGCTCACCAGGCCGGCGCCCGCGTAGAAGATGGACGCCCGGCGCCGAGGCACGGCGAGCACGTCGTCCTCGAGCACGCCATAGGAGACGAACAGGGGGAAATCGCGCAGCCGCCGGTGGCTGAAGAAGCGCACCCGGCCGTCGATGATACTCGCGTTCAGGAACGTGCCGTTGGGCTCGCGAATCTGGTTGGTCATCACTCTGGTACCGCCAACATTCGTGCCGGAGGTGATCGTGTGATTGTGCAGGGCGGCGCGGACGATCCCGTCGAGCCCGATCACCGCCATCATGTCCTGCGGGCGGACCTGCGCGTCCCGGAAGAAGGCGACGAACTGCTCGGGAGGGAAGTTGATCGCGATCACCCCGGCGAAGCTGCCGTCGGGATTGTTCAGCCGGCGGCTCAGCCAGATCAGATTCCGTCCCGCGATCTGCGAGCGGAAAGGCGGGCTGATATAGAGCTGGCCGGTGTCCCGTCCGGCATGGGCCCGGAAGGCGGGATGGTTGGCGACGTTCAGCCGCGGCAGGCCCCGGGCCGACGTGGCGATGATCTCGCCATTGGCGTCGGCGATGCTGATCGCGAGGAAGGTGCCGGTGCGCGCGACATTGCCGGTGATCAGCGCCGGCTGGCCGGGCCGGCCGATGAACTCCGGTCCGACATTGCCGCGCGCGAAGCGGCCGCCGACATAGCGCGTAACCAGATCGGCCGCCTCGAGCGTCCGGCGGACATATTGCTCGAAGGCGATGGTGCGGTTCGAGTTCTGCCGAACTGCCTCGTCGACCGCCTGGTCGTGCTCGAAGCGGACCTGGCCGATCACGAACCACCAGATGCCGGCGACGAGCAGCAGGCAGAAGCCCCAGATCAGCGCCGTGATCCGGCGCGCGCGGCCGGGACTGAGCGCTTCGGCGGCGGGCGGAGCGATTGCGGAGACCATCGCCGCCGCTTATGGCGGGCGCCGGACAAAGTGCAATCGCCATCGCGACGGGAGCGGAATGACGCAGACGGCCTCAGAGCGGACGATGATGAGCGGGTTCGGCAGCCATTTCGCGACGGAGGCGGTGGCAGGCGCCCTGCCGCAGGGCCGCAACTCGCCGCAGCGCCCGGCCTTCGGCCTCTATGCTGAGCAATTGTCAGGCACCGCCTTCACCGCGCCGCGCGCGGAGAACCGGCGCTCCTGGCTCTACCGGATGCGGCCAAGCGCCGCGCACCCGCCTTATGCGCGTTATGGCGGAGCGCCCTTGTTCGCGCCGGGCACGAGCGAGGCGCCGCTGCCGCCCAACCGGCTGCGCTGGGATCCGCTCGCCATGCCCGAGGGGGCCACCGACTTCGTCGACGGCCTGGTGACGATGCTAGCCAATCGCGACCCCGCCGAGCTCGAGGGCGTCGCCGTCCACATCTACCGCGCCAATGCGGACATGGCCGACCGCTATTTCTTCGACGCCGACGGGGAGCTGCTGCTGATCCCGGAGCAGGGCCGGCTGGATGTCCGCACGGAAATGGGCCGGCTCGACATCGGCCCAGGCCAGGTCGCTTTGATCCCGCGCGGCGTGCGCTTCCGGGTGCTGCTACCCGACGGGACGGCGCGCGGTTATGTCGCGGAGAATCACGGCGCCTTGTTCCGGCTGCCGGAGCTGGGGCCGATCGGCTCGAATGGGCTCGCCAATCCGCGCGACTTCCTCACTCCCGCCGCCGCCTTCGAGGAGCGCGAGGGCAGCTTCGCGCTGATCCAGAAGCACCTCGGCGCGCTCTGGGTCACCACGCTGGACCACAGCCCGCTCGACGTGGTCGCCTGGCACGGCAATCTCGCCCCCTGGCAATATGACCTGTCGCTGTTCAACGTGATCGGGACGGTGAGCTTCGACCATCCCGACCCGTCGATCTTCACCGTGCTGACCAGCCCGAGCGACGTGTCCGGCCGCGCCAATGCGGACTTCGTGATCTTCCCGCCGCGCTGGATGGTCGCCGAGGACACGTTCCGGCCGCCCTGGTTCCATCGCAACGTGATGAGCGAGTGCATGGGCCTGATCCACGGCGCCTATGACGCCAAGGCCGATGGCTTCGCGCCCGGCGGGATGAGCCTGCACAATCTGCTGGCCGGGCACGGGCCGGACGCCGCCAGCTGGCAGGGGGCGAGCGAGGCGGCGCTGAAGCCGCACAAGATCGACGGCACGCTCGCCTTCATGGTCGAGACCTGCTGGCCGTACCGGCCGACGCAATTTGCGCTCGACCATGCCCAGCCCGATTATGACGAGGCCTGGGACGGCTTCCCAAGGGCGACGCTTCCCTAGCGTGCTCCGGCGAAGGCCGGAGCCCTGCGTCCAGGTCACTGGTCGATTCGCGCAACGCTCCGGCCTTCGCCGGAGCACAGCATTTGGCTTCAGGCCGACTTTCGGTTGTGGGCGTATTCGCCTTTGGCGAGGAAGGACTTTACCCCGCGGGCGGCCTGGCGGATGCGGTGCTCGTTCTCGACCAGGGCGACGCGGACATAGCCCTCCCCCTCCTCGCCGAAGCCAACGCCCGGCGCCACCGCGACACCCGCCTCGGCCAACAGCCGCTTGGAGAATTCCATCGCCCCCATGGCGCGATAGGCCTCCGGGATCGGCGCCCAGGCGAACATGCTCGCTTCGGGCGGCGGGATGTCCCAGCCGGCGCGGCCGAAGCTCTCGACGAGGCAGTCCCGGCGCGATTTGTAGAGCGCGCGATTGAACTCGATAATGTCCTGGGGCCCGTTGAGGGCGGCGGTCGCGGCCGCCTGGATCGGCGTGAAGGCGCCGTAATCGAGATAGGATTTCACCCGGCCGAGCGCGCCGACCAGATCCGGGTTGCCGACCGCGAAACCGATCCGCCAGCCAGCCATCGAATAGGTCTTGGACATGGAGGTGAACTCGACCGCCACCTCCCGCGCGCCCGGCACCTGCAGGATCGAGGGAGTCGGCGTGTCGCCATAATAGATTTCGGCATATGCGAGGTCCGAGATCACCCACAGCTCATGTTCCCGGGCGAAGGCGACGATCTTCTCGTAGAAGCCGAGATCGGCGGTGTAGGCGGTCGGGTTCGATGGATAGCCGATCACCAGCACCTTCGGGCGCGGCACGGTGTAACGCACGGCCCGCTCCAGCGTCTCGAAAAACTCCGGACCGGGCGCGGCCGGAATGGAGCGGATCGCGGCGCCGGCGATGATGAAGCCGAAGGTGTGAATCGGATAAGAGGGATTGGGCGCCAGCACCACGTCGCCCGGCGCGGTGATCGCCTGGGCGAGATTGGCGAGCCCCTCCTTGGAGCCCAGGGTGACGATCACCTCGCTGTCGGGATCGAGCAAGACCCCGAAGCGGCGCTCGTAATAAGCCGCCTGGGCGCGCCTGAGGCCGACGATCCCCTTGGACGCCGAATAACGGTGCGCGCGCGGATTGCGTGCGACCTCGGCCAGCTTCTCGATCACATGGGCGGGCGGCGCGCCGTCCGGATTGCCCATGCCGAGGTCGATAATGTCCTCGCCCCGCGCCCGCGCCGCCGCCTTCATCGCGTTCACTTCGGCGAAGACGTAGGGCGGCAGGCGGCGGATGCGGTAGAAATCGGTGCTGGTCATGACGCCCCGAGTCTCTGCCGGTGGGGACAGGGGGGCGCAACCCCTATTGTCCGGACGCGACAGGCCCCGTCCATTTGCTATGATCGCCCCCGTCACGATTCGCGACGCGGCCTCGGGCCGGCAACAGGGGAGAAAAGTGATGCGTTCCATATTTGCGATCGGCGCCATCGGCCTGACGCTCGGCCTCACCGCCTGCGGCGGCGGCGATGAGGCGTTCCGCAACAATTTCCGCACGCAAGCGCTGAGCAATTGCCGCGGCAGCTCTACGCCCGAGGTCACCGCGCAGCTGACCCAGATGGGCGTTACCGTCGAGCAGCTCTGCACCTGCGCCATCGACCGCTACATGCGCGGCGCCTCGATCGACCAGCTCAAGGCGGACCGAAACACCGCCGTGCCGCCGGCGCTGCGCAACGCCACCATGCAGTGCATGGCAGAGCATGTGTCGCGTAGCGGCGGCGCGGTACCGGGGCAAACGCCGCCCACGGCGGGGACGACGCCTCCGACGCCGGACGCGACACCGGCGCCTGCCGAACCTGCCGAACCCGCCGCCGCCGGCGAGGAAGCAGGGAACGAGAGCGGCGACAAATAGGCGCTTTAGGCGGGCCGGCCCCGGCCCGCTCAGGCGGCCATCGCGAAAGCGGGCGCAGGCTCGTCGTCATTGCCGGCCTTGGGCGCGGCCGTCCGGCGGCGGCGCGGCGCGCGCGCCCGGGGCGCGGTGCGGCGGGCAAGGACCGCGCGGAGCCGCGCGCTCACGCCTCTGAGCCGGGTCTGCGCGGCGACCAGCGACGCCGCGATCAGCAGATCGGCGACGACCGAGAAGTCGAACATGGCGAGCCAGGCGAGGGTCTCCGGCATGGCCATGCTGAGCAGCCGCAACGCCTCCCCGCCCAGCACGACGGCCGCGCCCCAGAGCAGCAGGCCCAGGCAAAGCCAGGTGACCAGCCGTCCCCGGGTCAGCCGGTTGAGCCGCTCGGCCGGCCAGTCCACCAGCCCCCGCCGCAGCGCCTGGCCAAGATACGTAGCCGGCCCCGTGCGGATGACGAGGAACGCGGTGAGCAGAAAGATTGCAAGCATTTGGCCCCCCTGTTGCTGCGCCCAGATAGGGTGACCGCAACGCGTCCGCAATGTCCTCCGCCCCGGCGACCGCAACATTCAGCCCGATGCCGCGCGGCGGGTGCGTGATCGTCGTCACGCACGCAAGCGCGCCAATGCCTTCATGATGGTGATCATCAAAGAGGAGGCTGGTCATGACTCTGTTTGCACAACCCGACGAGGCCATCGATGTCTATCGGTCCATGTCCAAGGATGCGCTTGCAAACATGCAAGCGGATGCTGCGGCGACGCCCTATACGATCGAAGTTCGCTTCGTCGGTGGCCTGACCCAATCGCAGAAAAACGCATTCGCGGCTGCGGCCGACCGGTGGACGCGGATCATCGTCGGCGACCTTCCGAGCGTGAACGTGAACGGCGAGATGATCGACGACCTCGTCATCTTCGCTCAAGGCGCAGATATCGATGGGCAAGGCCAGGTCCTCGGCCAGGCTGGTCCGACGCACCTGCGACCCGCCGCGGCGGGCGCGGCGGCGTTCCTTCCTGCCCGTGGCCGAATGACGTTCGACACCGCGGATCTGGCGCAGATGGAGGCCAAAGGCACGCTGATCGACGTGATTGCCCATGAGATGGGCCATGTTCTGGGCATCGGCACCGTGTGGAACCAGAAGGGCCTGTTGTTCGACGCGGGCTCTCCCAACCCGACCTTCCAGGGCGCCGCCGCGATGCGGGAATATGGGGTGCTCAAGGGCGAAGGACCGCAGCCCGTCCCGGTCGAGAATGGCGGGGGCCCGGGCACCATCAACTCCCACTGGCGGGAAACGGTCTTCCGCAACGAGCTGATGTCGGGCTTCATTTCAGCGGCGGGCAATCCGCTGAGCAGAGTCACGGCGGCGAGTCTCGGCGACATGGGCTATCAGGTGGATCTCAACGCCGCCGACCCGTTCGCCTTCGCCAATCTGTTCATGCTCGCCGAAGCCGGCCTGCTCGTCGGCGAAGAGGAGAGTCTGGGTCTGACCGTGCTGCCGATTCTCCCCACGGTGCTGCCGGCGGGAAGCCTCGTCTAGGGGCCCCGCGCCGCCGGTTAGCCCTGCAGCTCGTGCCGCCGCATGGCGTGGCGGAGCTGGTCGTAGGTCAGGCTCAGGGCCGCCGCCGCCGCGCGCTGGTTCCAGCGGCAGCGCTCCAGCGCGGCGGTGAGGATCGCCTTCTCATAATCGGCGATGGCGAGCCGGAAATCGGCGCAGTCTGCGGGATTGTAGCCCGAGGGCGAGAAGACCGGCATGGCCTCGATCGTCGCGGGCGGGCCGGAGACCGGCTCGAAACCGGGGCCCTGCTGGGCCAAGGGCCGCCACGGGCTTTCGAATGGGTCGAACTGGATGTCCTCGATCGGGCCCTCCAGCCCGGCCCAGCGATAGACGGCGCGCTCCACCACGTTACGCAATTCGCGGACGTTGCCCGGCCAGTCATAAGTCTGCAGCCGGGCCATCGCCTCCGCGCTGAAGCCGGGCCAGCTGTCCATTTCGATGTCGAGCCCCATCTTGCGGCCGAAAAATTCCGCGAGGACCGGGATGTCGCTCTGCCGGTGGCGGAGCGGCGGCAAGGTGACGACCTCGAAGCTCAGCCGGTCGAGCAGGTCGGCGCGGAACCGGCCCTCTTCGACGAGCCGCGGCAGATGCTCGTTGGTCGCCGCGACGATACGGACGTCCACGGTGAGCGGGCGGCTCGAGCCGATCCGCGTCACCTCGCCATATTCGATCGCGCGCAGCAGCCGGTCCTGCGCCGGGCTGGACAAGGTAGCGAGCTCGTCGAGGAAAAGGGTGCCGCCATTGGCCTCCTCGAACCGGCCGGGCCGCGCCTTGGTGGCGCCGGTGAAGGCGCCCGCCTCGTGGCCGAACAGCTCCGCTTCGATCAGGGTTTCGGGCAAGGCCGCGCAGTTCATCACGATCAGCGGTCCGTCCCAGCGCGAAGACAGATGGTGCAGGCGTTCGGCGATCAGCTCCTTGCCGGTGCCGCGCTCGCCGATGACCAGCACGGGCCGGTCGAGGGGCGCGGCGCGGCTGGCACGCTCGACCGCGTCGAGGAAGGAGGTGGACTGGCCGACAAGATGGGTGTTGCGCTCCATTCCCATGACTTGGCGCATTTTCCCACCTGTTGGCAAGAAATTAGTGTTTTTCCATCGCTATTTAGCGGAAAAACTGGCAGATTTCCGCCATTTCCCGATGCTGGCACGGCACCTGCTTAACAATTGGTATCACCGCCGAATGGGTTGGCGGGGTGCCGGGTTCAGGGAGACCAGCATGTTGAAGACCGATCGTTTTGCGCAGGTCGCTACCGGCCTGGTCGGCGCCCTCGTCATTTCCACCCTTTCGATCGGCGCCGCCGTCGGCCCGGTCCGCGCGGCCGAGCCCGGCCAGTCGTGGATCGCCGCGGTGCCGCTGGGCGCGGCGAGCGCGGGAGACCGCGTCGGTGCGTAAGCTGAAGCCGGTCAGGATCGACGTGAAGGCGGGAGAGCTGATGCGCATCTCCGCTCCCCGCGCTAAACCCGATGCCAGGCCGGCGCGTCGCTATGATTCTAGCAAGGAGTTCTTCCCTATGGGCATTTTTTCGCGGACGCGCGATATTGTTGCCGCCAACATCACCGACCTGCTCGACAAGGCCGAAGACCCCGCGAAGATGATCCGCATGATCATCCTCGAGATGGAGGAGACTTTGGTCGAGGTCCGCGCCTCCGCGGCGCGCACCATCGCCGATCAGAAGGAAATGCGGCGCCAGATCACCAAGCTCGAGCGGCTCCAGGAGAGCTGGGTCGAGAAGGCCGAGCTCGCGCTCTCCAAGGGCCGCGACGATCTGGCCAAGGCCGCGCTCTACGAGAAGCAGAAGGCGGCCGACATGGCCGGGCAGCTGCAGGGCGAGATCGAGGTCCTGGACGACGCGCTGCGTTCGTCCGAGGCGGACATCGCCAAGCTGCAGAACCGGCTGCGCGAGGCCCGCGCCCGCCAGAATGCGGTGATGACCCGCATGGAGAGCGCGCAGAACCGCACCCGGCTTCGCGAACTCCATTCGGGCTCGAAGCTGGACGAGGCCATGGCGCGCTTCGACACGCTGGATCGCCATGCCGATCTCGCCGAGGGCCATGCCGAGGCGCTCGGTCTCGGCGGACCGCCCAAGAGCCTCGACGACGAGATTGCCGAGCTGCGCAATGCCGACAAGGTCGACGCCGAGCTCGAGGCGCTCAAGGCCAGCCTCGCCCGCCGCTCCAATGGCGGCGAAGCCAAGAAGCAGGACAAATAAGCCATGGAAGGCGAACTCTTCATCCCGATCATTGCGATCACCACGCTCTTCATCATCCTGCCGTGGCTGATCTTCCACTACGTCACCAAGTGGAAGGCGCAGGCGACGTTGACCTCCGAGGACGAGAATCTGCTCGACGAGCTGCACGTCCTCGCCCGCCGGCTCGATGACCGGATGCGCACGATCGAGCGGATCATCGACGCCGAGAATCCGGGCTGGCGCCATCTGGGCCAAGACCCGGTCGAGGAGATGCTCGAGGACCGGACCGACCGGCTCTACGAGGCGAGTGCCCGGACCAGCCGTCCGGCGCGCGCCAGGAGGAAATCATGAACAGCCCGCGCACCAAATTCTACAAGGACAAGCAGAACGCCAAATGGTCCGGCGTTTGCGCGGGGATCGCGGACTATACCGGGATCGACGTCACCATCGTCCGCCTGGCCTTCGTGCTCGGCACGGTGTTCACCGGCGGCTCGGGGCTGCTCGCTTACTGGATCATCTCCTGGATGACTCCGGACAAGCCCGGCCGCCTTTATGAGAAGACGCGCGAGGACAAGAAGTTCTGGCAGAATGTGCGGTCCAATCCGCGCCGCGTGGCCCGCGACGTCCGCTCCCAGTTCCGCCAGCTCGACCGGCGGCTGGCCGATGTCGAAGCCTATGTGACCAGCTCTAACCATCGGCTCGCCAGCGAGATCGAGCGGCTTCGCTGACTCGAAGAGGGGGAAGAGACATGAATCCGGGTATTGCCACCTTCATCCTCCTGATTGTCGCCATGGTGATGGTCACGGCGATCGTCACCACCTGGCTCCAGACCCGTGCGCCCGTGAAGACGGGCGCGAGCGAGGCGAAACGCGAGGTGGAGTTGCTGACGGACGAGAATGCGGGCTTGAAGGGCCAGATCGGCCGGCTCGAGGAGCGGCTGGCGGTGCTCGAACGGATCGCCACCGATCCGGCCGAGCGCACTGCGCGCGAGATCGAGCATTTGCGGCACGGCTGAGAGAAGGGAAGCAGGACATGACCGGCGGACAGTTTTTCGTCATTGCGATCATCGCCATCTCCACCTTCGGCTGGATCGCCTCGAGCTGGATCCGGGCGAGACACGGCTATCCGCTCGAGGACGAATGGAGCGGTAAGAGCGAGCGCGGCAATCCGGACGCGGAACGGCGGATCGAGCTGCTCTCCAACGAGAATGCGGGCCTGAAGGGCCAGGTCAGCCGGCTCGAGGAGCGGATCGCGGTGCTCGAGCGGATCGCCACCGATCCGGCCGAGCGCACCGCCCGCGAGATCGACCAATTGCGCAACAGCTGAGCGAAGGGACCAAGGGAAGATGAACGACAAGGCGCAACTGATCGGCACGATCCTGCCCTGGGTGGCGGTGATCGCCGCCTTCGGCGTGGTCGGCTGGGTGGTCACCACCTGGATGCGGATCAAGAACGGCTATCCGCTGGACGGGGCCTGGGGCCAGGCGGTCTATCCGAAGAAGAATGAGGAAGTGGTCGAGCGCCTCAAGCTGGTCAGCCAGGAGAATGCGCAGCTGCGCGCCGAGCTCGGCTCGATCAAGGACCGGCTCGCCAATGTCGAGCGCATCGTCACCGACGACAGCCACCGGCTGACGCAGGAGATCGAAGCGCTTCGGCTTCCGAGAAACTGAGGGGACGGGAATGAACAATATCGCCTCATGGATCTGGGTACTGATCCCGATCACCGCGATCATCTGCGGCATCTTCGCCAGCGTCGCCAAGCGTTGGATCCGGCTGAAGGAGCGCGAGATGAAGCTCTCCAGCGAGATGACCGCGGAGAAGGCCGCGCAATATGCGGCGCATACCGAGCGGCTCGAGCAAAGGGTGCGGGTGCTGGAGCGGATCGTCACCGACAAGGGCATCGACGTCGCCGACGAGATCGAGCGCCTGCGCGACGACCGGCCGCATTGAGCGATGCCCGCGAGGAAAGGGAATAAGAGATGAGCAGCGGCCAGCTTACTGCCGTCCTGATTGTCGCGATCGTCATGTTCGCGAGCGTGATCCGCGCCATTTTCGGGGTCAGCCACCATCGGCGTCGCCTGCGCCGCGGCCGCGACGAGGAGCGGCTTCCGCCAGTCCGGGACGAGGCCGAGACGGTGCGCTTGCGCGAGGAGGTAAAGATGCTGAAGGAGCGGCTCGCCGTGCTCGAACGGATCACCGTTGAGAAGGAAAACAGCTTGGCGCGCGAGATCGAGCAGCTGCGCGACGAGCCGCGGCGCTGACCGCCCGCGACGAGAAGGGAAAGAACAGAGATGAATCCGTTCGAAATGGTCATCGGCATCGTGCTGATCGTCACGATCGGCAGCGTCGTCCGCTCGCTGCTCGGCGTCCGTGGGGATCATAAGGGCCGTGAATATTCGGTCCGCGACCACGGCGGCGACGACCAGCTGCTCGACGAGATCCGGCGGCTGCGCGATGAGCTGAAGAGCCTCAAGGAGCGCCAGGCGGTGATCGAGCGGATCACGGTCGAGAAGGAAAACAGCCTCGAGCGCGAGATCGAGCGGCTGCGGGACCGGTAGGAGAGGAAGGATGACCGAGACCGGCGACATGCTCCTGATCATCGCGCTGTTGCTGGCAGGCGTGGCGATGCTTTGCTTCGCCCTGCTGAAAGGCTGGGAGGACTGGCTCCGGGTCAGGCGTCTGGAGCTGAGCGAGAGCGGTCTCCCGCCGCGCGCCCCCGCCGGCCAGAGGGTCGAGCTGCTCGACCTGCGCGACCGGGTGAAGCGGCTGGAGGCGATTGCCAACGGCCTTGAGGATTGAGGCCAGGCGGCGTCGCGACTAAGGCCGCGTCATGCCCTTCGCTTCCCTCGACGATGTCTATTCGGATTACGAACTGCTCGAGGCCGACGACCGCTATCGGCTGCTGATCGAGCTCGGCCGGTCCCTAGAGCCGATGCCCGACGCGCTGAAGACCGACGCCACTTTGGTGCGCGGCTGTTCGGCCGCGGTCTGGCTCTATCCCGTAGCCGGCCAGGATGGACGGCTGCACTTCCTCGCGGATTCCAACGCGGCGATCACCAAGGGGATCGTGGCGCTCGTCCTGCTGGCCGTGCAGGACCGCAGCGCCAGCGAGATCCTGGCGCTGGACATCGACAGCGAGCTCGCCCGCTTCGACCTGACCCGGCAACTCAGCTCCAACCGGACGCAGGGCATCCCCAACATGATCGCCTTGATCCGCGAGACCGCCGAGCGGCTCGCCGCATGAGCTTCGATCCTGAGCGCTTCATGGACTATGCCTCGCGCGACGGCTCCGGGCACGGCGCCGCGGTCGGCATCTGCTATCACGGCCATGGCGAGGACTGGGTCGAGCTCGCTCTGCCCTGGCGCGCCGAGCTCGTGGGCATGGCGGAAACGGAGATCCTCGCCTCCGGCCCGATCGTCAGCCTGATGGACATGGCGACCAGCCTCGCGGTCTGGACCAAATTGGGCGCCTTCCGGCCGCAGGCGACGTTGGATCTGCGGGTCGATTATCTGCGCCCTGCAACGCCGGGCCGGACCGTGATCGGCCGCGGCAGCTGCTACCGGATCACGCGAAGCATCGCCTTCGTCCGCGGGATCGCGCATGATGGCGGTCCGGACGATCCGGTCGCCAACGTGACGGGGACGTTCATCGGCACCGAGTGACGAAGCGGGGGAGATTGTTCATGCGGACCTGGCTGCTTCTCGTCTTTTCTCTCCTGCTCGCGCCGCTGCCGGCGCTGGCGCAGCAACCGCCGCGCCCCTCGCCGATCCGCTACAACCAGCCGGTCATCGCGATCACCCATGCCACCCTGGTGGACGGCACCGGGGCACCCGCGTCGCGCGACATGACAATTGTGATCCGCGAGGGCCGGATCGCGGAGGTCGGGCCGTCGCGCCGGGTGCGCGTGCCCGCGGGCGCGACCGTGATCGACGGCACTGGCAAGACCGTCCTCCCCGGCTTCGTCTTCGTCCACGAACATATGTTCTATCCGGTCGGCGGCGGCCATTTCTCCCCGATGCTGGCCAGCTTTCCGCCGCTCTACCTGGCCGGCGGGGTGACCACGGCGCGGACCGGCGGCTCGGTCGCGCCCCAGGCTGACCTCAGCCTGCGCGACGCGATCGCCGCGGGCAGCGTGATCGGCCCCGATCTCGACGTGACCGGCCCCTATATCGAGGGCGCGGGCCTCGGCATCATGGAGCTGCACGCCGCCGCCGATGCCGACGCCGTCGAGCGCCTCGTCAATTACTGGGCGGACACCGGCGTCACCTCGTTCAAGGCCTATATGATGCTGAACCGCGCGGGCCTACGCCGCGCGATCGAGACCGCGCATCGGCGCGGCCTCAGGATCACCGGCCATCTCTGCGCGGTCACCTATCGCGAGGCGGCGGAGATGGGGATCGACAATCTCGAGCATGGCTTCGCGGCGATGACCGATTTCGTGGCGGGCAAGCAGCCGGATATCTGCCCGCTGCAGCAGACCCGCGACCTGCTCGCCAACGTCGATCCGGACTCGCCGCGAGTGCGCGAGCTGATCGCTTACCTGGTGGCGCGGCGGGTCGCGATCACCTCGACACTCGTCGTCTTCGAGGACATGACTCCGACCCGACCGCGACTGGACGAGGCCCAGCGGGCGCTGCTCAATGAAAGCGCTCTCCAGAGCTACGACTTCATCCATCGCCTGATCGACGCCGCGCCGGAGGGGCGCCGCGGCACGGAATCCTTCACGAAGAATCTGCGGCTGGAGCGGATGTTCGCCGAAGCGGGCGGGCTCCTGCTCGCCGGCACGGACCCGACCGGAGCCGGCGGCGCCCTGCCCGGCTTCGCCAGCATCCGCCAGATCCAGTTGCTCGTCGAGGCCGGCTTCTCCTTCGAGCAGGCGGTGCGGATCGGCACGTTGAACGGCGCCATCTATCTCCGGCGCGACAGGGAGGTCGGCTCGATCGCGGCCGGCAAGCGCGCCGACCTCATCCTGGTGGACGGCGACCCGGTCCGCGACCCGGCGGCGCTCGGCCGGATCGAGACGGTGTTCAAGGCTGGAATTGGCTACGACCGCCAGGCCTTGCTCGCCTCGGCCCGCGGGCTCATAGGTTATCGCTGACGACATCCCGGGGGGCGGGAGACGATTGTGGCGGATCCTGCCTCG
>JADMIO011694143.1_pt1 | contig 55948 bp, 50 predicted proteins | sample 8958161 | NCBI WGS metagenome assembly JADMIO01 (sample SAMN16585339, study PRJNA669376) | soil metagenome | isolation source: Crop rotation soil | place: USA: Cullars Rotation, Alabama | collected 2011
GCCGCGACTTCAAGTCACGTGAATTCCAAGCTTCGGATCCCACTGTGCTGGAAAGACTTATTTCGTTATTTTTGCAGCATGAAGTCACCTGCTAAACAGCTGATAAAATGTGCTATTCTTGACATGAATGAAGAGCAACCCAACCAGGGTATGCGGTGCATTCGCGAGATTTTAACCCAGTATGGAAACATCCATCACCTGAACCTGGTATTTGATGAATTTGAAGTGCGCGTAAAAAAACAATTGCCCGATCTCAGTTACGACCTGTATATTTCAAGCGGGGGCCCGGGTTCTCCCTTAGACAGTATTGACAGTGAATGGGAACAAGTCTATTTCAACTGGCTGCAGCAGGTAGAAAATTGGAATAACAACGACGCCAATCTCCGCAAAAAATTTGTTTTCTTTATTTGTCATTCCTACCAACTGGCCTGCCGTCATTATAATATTGCCAGTGTTATAAAAAGAAATTCCACCGCCTTTGGTGTTTTTCCGGTGCATGTATTGCCGGATGCAAAGGAGGAACCGGTGTTTGCCGGTTTGAATGATCCGTTTTTCTCAGTAGACAGCCGCGATTTCCAGGTGGTTCAACCCAATCACCAGCGCTTCCGGCAATTGGGCGCCAGCATTCTTTGCATAGAAAAAGACCGGCCGCATGTGCCCTATGAAAGAGCGCTGATGGCGGTTCGCTTCAACAAATACATGATCGGCACACAGTTTCACCCGGAAGCAGATGCTACTGGTATGACCATGTACCTGCAAAGGGAAGACAAGAAACAAACCGTAATTGCCAACCACGGTTTTGCCAAATGGCAGAGCATGATTGAACAACTGAACGATCCGGATAAAATCATGTCAACCTATAAACATGTACTTCCCAATTTTTTAAATGATGCGATAGCGCATATCAGTTCAACCAATAATTAATCTTTTAGCAATTCCTCCGGAACATTTTAGCCACGGAGGTAAAAGAGGTTCGTCACGGAGGTAAAGGAGCCTCGTCGCGCTATTGTTCATGGCTAAACTAATTTGCCATTAACTAATAACTAATCTTTCGCCAATTCCTCCGGAACATTTTCGCCACGGAGGAAAAAGAGGTTCGTCACAGAGGTAAAGGAGTCTCGTCGCGCCATCGTTAATGGCTAAAGTAATTTGCCATTAACTAATAACTAATTTTTCGCCAATTCCTCCGGGACATTTTTGCCACGGAGGTAACAGAGGTTCGTCACGGAGGTAAAGGAGTCTCGTCGCGTTATTGTTCATGGCCAGACCAATTTACCGCACACTCTTTTACCTCTGTGAAAAACCCTCATTTACCTCCGTGGCAAAAAAAGCGTATTGCCAGCACTCAATTCCAAATCCCTAATTCCTCAATAACCCTTAACTTTCAGAAATCAAACGTACATTATGGTACCAGCTTTACGCAAACAATTCAATGAGGCATTTACAAAGGAGCAATACGAAGCGTTCCTGGAAGATCTGCACAGCAAATATCCCGGCGCCATTGAATTTCGTATAGCAGAAACACCGGAGTTTATTGACAAAGCTTTCACGCAAAAACTATTGGATGCCTGTGAAAGTATAATCGACGTGATTACGGCACCCGGTTTTAAGGAACTCACCGATCGCAGTATCCCTGCAGGAGAAAATGTTCCCAATGAAACGTCCACCAGCCATATGATTGCATTTGATTTTGGCATCTGTATCAACGAAAACAAAGAACTGGAACCGCAGCTGATAGAAATGCAGGGCTTCCCTACCCTGTTCGGTTTTCAGGTATACTATCCTGATATGGTCAGAAAACATTTCAGCATTCCGGAAAATTATACGCAATACCTGGGCAACTATACCCGTGAATCCTACATCCGCGATCTGAAGGAGGTGATTGTAGGCAATACACCTGCAGAAAATGTAATCTTGCTGGAAATAAAACCGCATGAGCAAAAAACAAGGATCGATTTTTACTGTACCCGGGAATACATCGGCATACAACCCGTTTGCATTACCGAATTAATACAGGAAGGCAGGCAATTATTTTACATTAATGAAAAAACCAAACAGAAAACGGCCGTCAAACGCATTTACAACCGTATTATTTTTGATGATCTCAATGCACAAAAAGAAAGCCTCGGCAAATTTGTAGATATTACGCAGGATCTGGATGTAGCCTGGGTGCCGCATCCCAATTGGTTTTACCGTATCAGCAAGTTTACCCTGCCCTTTATCAAACACCCTTTTGTACCCGCCACTTATTTTCTGAATGAAATAAAACAGCTTCCTTCAGATCTTGAGAACTATGTACTAAAGCCGCTGTTTTCATTTGCCGGACAAGGTGTAGTAATTGATGTTACCAAAAAAGACATTGAACAGGTAAAAGAACCGGAGAACTGGATTCTGCAACGCAAGGTAACATATGCCGATGTGATTGAAACCCCTGATATACCCGCCAAATGCGAAATACGCATGATGTATATCTGGAAAGAGGGTGAACCCAGACCGAAGGCTGCTATTAATCTCACCCGTTTAAGCAAAGGCAAAATGATTGGCGTGCGGTATAATAAAGACAAGGAATGGGTGGGTGGTAGTGTTGCTTTTTTTGAACACTGATCCTGTTTTTGTGTTAAGTGCTAAGTGTTGTGTTGGCTACGCACCCAAACGCACCCGCAAACCACAACACATTTAATTGAAACTTCCGCCGGTGTTAATCCGTGCAACCTCTAAATGCTAACAGCTAATAGCTAACCGCTAAAATTATGGAATACCTGAAAGATATACCTGTACGTGAATTGAGACCGGGGTTTTTTGGAAAATTTATTCATGGAGAAAACGGCACCGTTACCGTTTGGGAAATAAAAAAAGGGAGTGTGCTGGAAACGCACCAGCATGTGCATGAACAAATTACCTATGTGCAGGAAGGAGAACTGCAAATGATCATCGGTGGCGTCCACTATCTTTTTACCGGCGGCACCACGCATGTGATTCCCTCCAATACACCGCATTCTGCCATCGCGCTTACCGATGTAAAAGTAATCGACTTTTTCAGCCCTGCCAGGGATGATTACAGGTGAAATGAGGCATGTGTTGCGGTATTCAACACTTAACACGCAAAACTCAACACAATTTTATTCGTATTTCACCATCGGTTGGCCGACACAGTTGATTTCAAACGGCGCGATTTTGGTGTCCGGATTGATAGAAGTATTCAACGCCTTACTCATGATCGCGTTGCCAAAAGGCTGCCACCCCTCTTCTATATGCGTATTCACCAATGCCGTTAAGCCCGCCGGGGTTATTCCTACCAGGAACTTATACTGGGTAATCTTAGTCATGGTTGCTTTTTATGCCCTAAATATACCCTCATTTGGCTAATGGCAGTATTGCGATCAATACCCGGCATACAAATAAAAATGATCCCATTTCAAAATTTAATTTTAGATTTGTCTAAATTTAATTTTTTGTATGTTTAAAAAGTGGGGAATTGCACTCATGATGGCCGGTTGGGGAATGGGTGACGCAACGGCGCAGGAGATGGATAGAATGGAAACCGATCGTCCTGACCAGACAGAGTGCCCCTTTATTGTTCCTGTGAAATGGGTGCAGCTGGAAATGGGTTTCAACTTTGAAAAGAATGAGCCGGGCGCGCATACGTTTGTGTACCCTACTCTTTTGTCGAAGTATGGTATCAGCAAACGGCTGGAGTTCCGGTTAATCACCAGCCTGCTGTCTGACCGGCAGAATATGGGCACCCATTATGAAACGGTAACAGGCGTTGAACCGGTACAGGTGGGGTTTAAAGTGGCATTGGCAGAAGAAAAAGGCCTGATTCCAAAGACATCGCTGATAGCCCACCTGGCATTGCCACAGGTGGCTTCCACCAAATTCCACGCGGAGAAACTGGCGCCTAATTTTGTATTCACATTGCAAAATACCATCACCAAATCCATAGCGCTTGGGTATAACGTGGGTGCAGAATGGGATGGGTTCAGTAATACCCCATCGTGGATATACCGTATTTCACCAGGTTTCAATATTGGCAAGAAATGGTATGCCTATGCAGAAGCTTTCGGTTTTCTGCAAAAAAACGAATCCGCCAACCATAATGTAGACGGCGGCATTGCTTACTATCTCAACAACAATCTGAAATTTGACTTGTCTGCCGGTAAAGGACTTTCTGATATTTCGATGGACTATTATGTTGCCGTGGGATTTTCGTTCCGGTTTTCTTTATGAGGTTTTCTTTTTTTTGCGCAAAGCCCCCAAAAAAGTTCTTTCCAGGCTTACATAATAATTTTGTTCTCCGGGCCTGAGCATATTGCCGGTCAATTGCACGCGGGCCCCAAGGTTTATTTTAAAATTACTGTTGAAGATGAGCTGTAACGCAGGCGCAATGTCCAGCATGTAATCGCCTTTTTCAAAACCCTTCATACCGATTGTTTCCAGGTAGATATTCAGGTTGGTTTGTTTATAGTCTGAATAATTTAATGGCAATACAAGATACCCGGCCGATACACTGTAATAAAACGCGGTCAGTGAATGGTCCAGGTGGTTCAGGTGCTGGTCCGCATTGGAAAACACCCTAATCACACTGCCCGTGCCGGATACCGCCAGTTTACCCACCAGTTGTGTAGCAATCACTCCACCCTGTACTCCACTGTTGTCTCCGTCCAAATTTATGTCGCCATAAGAAAATGGGCTGCGCGAATAAGAGGCTTCCGCAAAGGCAGCCATCCGGAAATGACGATGCACTTCATCGGCAGAATAAAACCGGTATTTAGCATAACCCTTTACCGACTCCCACCGCATTTGCGAAGTATAAAAATCAGAAAAACTGCTGCTCACGTGCACCATCCAGTTTTTATTTAACCCAAACATGAGTTCGGGTGTATAGCGCTGCCGGTAATCGTTGTTGTAATTACGCACAGGTGTTCTGTACGTCAATTTTGCGGATATTGAATGCGCCGGCATATTGGAAGCAGGTTCAGAGAACATGTATAGCTCCTGTGCTGCCGCCGCCTGTGAAAGCAGGCTGGCGGCCGCAAAAAAAATCATTAATTTTTGCATGGCTGTGTTTTTACCAATTGTAAAACAAGAAGAAAGGGATTGCATCCGGCGCTACCGCCGTCGCTTCCAGTTTTGAAATGAGTTGTTCAATAAATGGTGGAGTTATTTCAATAGCTCGTTGATCTTTTTTTCCAGTTGTCTGCCTTCCAGGTCGCGTGCTACTATCCTGCCATCTTTGTCCAGTAAATAATTGGTTGGTATCTGGTCAATCTTCCAGAGATTGGCCACGGGAGCGTTCCAGCCGCCTCCTTCGTTTACCTGCAACCAGCTGATCTTGTCGGCGGCTACTGCGCGCTTCCAGTCGGTTACATCATCATCTATGCTGATGCTGTAGATCTCAAAGCCCTTTGCTTTCAGTGAGGGATAAATACTTACCAGGTGTTTATTGGCTTTCCGGCAGGGGCCGCACCAACTCGCCCAAAAATCAATCAACACCACTTTTCCTTTCAGCGAAGAAAGGCTCAGCGGGTTTCCTTTCATATCCTTGAGCGTAATTTCCGGCGACATTTCACCGGGTTTGGGTTGGGCGATGGCGCCCATTGAAGTCAGTATAATGAGTAAGAACAATAGCTTTTTCATTTCAGATCAGTTTAAATAGTCACTGCCCGCCATAGCAGGCAGTGACAAGATAATATTAAATTGTTACATGGTAAATCCTGGTACCGCCGGCCACACCTGCCTTCTGGCAGCAATCACCCGCCTTGCCGGTCTTTATGCATTGCATGGAAGTTGCCGCAGTGTATTTCTTAAAGGCATTCGCTGTCAGAAAATTTTTATCTACCAGCACAAGGCTTTTCTCGCCGCTTAACACCTGATCTTTTATGTTCAGGAAATGATATTCCTTACCGCCGAGTGTTACGTGCGCATCATTCTTGACTTCGGTATTATTAAAATCACCGGTAATAGTAAACTTTGCTACAAAAAAACCAGCGTCCTCCACGGCTTTTTTTAGTGCGTCAATATCGGCTTCCTGGCCCTTTTTAAATACCACGCCGAAAGCAGAGTTTTTGATATCTGGTTTCACAGTTTCCACAAATGACAGTTCCTTCAGCGCATTGTCTATTGCTTTTGAACACATGGCACAGGTAAGTCCGCTGGCCTGTATGGTAGCTCTGGTAAACTGCGCCTGAATATTTAGCGCGGCCATCACCAATAGTGTCAATACTATAATTAGCTTTTTCATTGTCTGTTTTTTAATGTTATTTCCTTCGTTTAAGATTTGCAGCAGGTATTGTCTTTGCAGGCGGCCATATCTTTACATGCGGTAAGATCGTGCTGGCAATTGCCATCTTTACAACAAACCTCATTCTTGCTGCAGGTTTTCTCATTGTTACAACAATCAGCTACTGCCTGTTGAGCAGGCGCCTGTTTGCGTTCATAATGACAGCAACCGGGCAATTTTTGGTAGGCTGCCTGTGAAGCACTGAAATCTTTGGTATCGTAACCTGCACCCGCAATGGCTTGCTGAATCTTTGCAGCGCCGGAACTTTTGCCACTATAGGTAAACTCCAATTGTTTGGTGTCTTCATTCCAATTAGCGGTGGTGGCGCCGGCGGTTCTGGCTGCCTTCTCAATCCTGCCCTTGCACATTTCGCATTCACCCCATACAGGAATGATTTGCTTTTTTGGCGGTGTGGCAGTAGCTTTTTGCGCGGAGAGATTGGAAACAGCAAATATTGTAAACAGAATAGATAAAACAACTATAAGCGTTTTCATTGTAGTTATTTGTAGCATGAATAAATATGAATACAGATCCGCTGTTACCAGCAGATAGTAACAGCAAAAAAAGGACATGCATCAATTACTGATGTATATCCAACAATGGTATCATATTCTGAAAACGCCGTGAAGGAGGAAGATAAGTGGATGATTGGTATCGTCATCCGGGGGTGAGTTGTTGCAGACTTCTGCTTTCTCAACAGCATCGAAGCGCAGTAATGGCTCAATACAATTAAATGTTTGCGGAAAAGCTGTGGGAGAAGTAAACTGATAATCTGTTGTAACCTGCTTGTGAACATCCTGAAGTTTGATGAATTTCACCTCATCATGACAGCACTTGCCTTTTTCACTTTCCATGCCGCATTTACCGCAGGTAGCCGTTCCGGCTTCGGCAAATTTTACCGAAGATCCTACCTCTTTGCCCATGCAGTAATGTATTTGCAATACCAGTCCGCTGGTGATGGCAAGGTACATGCAGGCAACAATTATGGCCAGGATCTTTTTCATGATGCAGGGCAAAAGTAGAAATTAAAATCCACACCCGCAATAAGAGATTGTTAAATAAAGCAACTATCAATTCACAAAACTCCAGTAGATACCTATCCGTATTTGCATGCCCGGGTATGGATACCCGTCGGTAGCAATATTATTATTAGTAAATCCGAAACCATTTTTTATCCGGACCGTATTCAGGTTTTCTACGCGTATATAAGTTGTAAATCTTTTCACCCTGAAATGAAAATAGGCGTTTACTACCGGCGCTTTCAGGCTAACCCTGCCGGTATCCCGGAAAAAGAACTGGCCCAATACAGGAGAATAACCGTCGGCCCTGTAAGGCGTATTGTATTTTATTTCGAAGCCCGTGGCCAGCAACAGGTTTTTGAAGCCCAGGCTGCCCAGATAACCGATGCGGCTGCGTGTAAACAGCAATGGCACATTTACGTTGCCGTTACCTGCACGTTGTTGCAAGGTCATTTCTACAATCCATTGCAGGTGTTTGCGCAAACGGAATTCCTTTTCTGCACTTATCTGCAGCAAATTGAATACTTCCGATTGCGCTGCATGGTAATAATCGCTGAAATAACTAAGATTGGATACCAGGTAATAATTACCGGTAACGCGCAGGTTGCGTTGCGGCTGATCGATGGAAGCAAAAATGCGAACAATATTCTCCTTTTTAAAACCACTGACATTGGCAAAATTAAAACTGCTGGCACTGTTGAAAATAAAAGAAGGCGTTCGGTTTACGTTTTGAAAACCCACCTGTAAAAAACCAAGTTGCTTGCTCACAAAACGCTTCAGGCTGCCAAAGGCGCTGTAATCCCCCGCATTCAGCCCGGTTAAGTACAGTTCTCCCAAAGCTTCCGCATCCCATTTCTGGTTGCGGGTTTTATTCCGGTACTCGCCATGCACCCAGGTATTGTGGTAATTAACGGAACCACCATCAAATTGGCCTTTCAGGTTTTGCAGGCTGGCGCCGACTTTAAAAAACTGTTGAGAATTCTTTGTATCCGGAAACTGGTACAACGAAAAATCATTTACAATCTCGTTCCATTTGTCCTGTACCTGATAGCTTGCAGGCATCGACAAAAAATTATAAAACGGGCGGTAAAAATTGGTGTCGTTATAAGGGTCTACCAGTGCATCGCTGAACTGGTAAGTATAATTGTTCAGTTGTATGCTGTGTTCCATCCTGAATTTTGGATAAAACAAATGAATGGTAACAGAGTCTGTTTGTATGGAATCTTTTTTTCCGAGATCATACTGTTGCCGTAAAAAAAAATTGCTGATTTTATACTTGTTTCCGGTAGCTACCGAAGTACTGAAGGGGCTGACGGAAACTGGTTGTACCGCACCCAGATAAACGGGAATTGTTTTCCGGTCGCTATAATCAACCGTATTATCCAGGTCTTTGTCATTTCTTAACCCCCCGTTTTCTGCCGATTGTATTTTATTATTAATAGCAATGAAGAACAGATGATAACGCCGGTTCGGACTCTGATAATAAGAACTTAGGCGGTACGAATTTTGGCTGGCGTTTTGATTTTTAAATGTGCCCGGTGAATTGAGCAACCGGTACTGAAATGCAAAATTCCAGTTTGGGTTAATGTTTTGCGTGTGAAGCACGGTTACCAATTGTTCCTGCTTGCTGGCAATCATGTATCCGAGTTCCGTATACGGGCGGGTAGTATTAAAGAAGCGGGTGTCTTCCGGTCTTATTGTGTATACATCATAGGCATGAAAACCCCCATCCCAACCGGCTTTGAGCACAGGCGTGAAGAGGAACGATTTTGCAGCGCTGCCGGTATTACCCAGATAATAGTAATCGGCCGGAATCAGGAAACGCTTGCTAAAGTCATTGATAGAAGAATCAAACTTCAGATACCGGCTGCTGTCGAGGTACCTGAAATTAATGGTGATGGAGTCTTCCAGTCCGGTACGGTGTTTAAGACTGTCTCTGCCGCCGCCTGCGCCTCCGCCACCGCTACCCGGCCGCGGAATGCGGTTCAGAATCCCCGGCTGGGCATTGGCTTTTATACCTGCGATCAGCGTTACCAGAAATAGTATGTAGAGATATTTAATCAAAAGAATTTACGGGCAAATTACTTATCAATTACAATAGGGCGATACAGGAGAAAGTTAATATTACAAGGCGATTATCATTTCTCTGAAAATAGCGCCGAATTTAGGTTCCGCATCCCTGGCTGCCTGCAACACTTCTTCGTGAGTGATGGTATTTTCTTCTTCGCGTATACCGATGTCTGTTATAACGCTCATGGCAAAAACCGGCAGACCGGCGTGCGCCGCTGTAATTACTTCCTGTACTGTGCTCATGCCCACTGCATCGCCACCCAGTAAATGAATCAGTTTGTATTCTGCCCGGGTTTCAAAGGTGGGGCCTGTTACGCCGCAATACACTCCTTTTTTAACGGTAATTCCTAATCGCTTAGCAATGGTTTCTGCTTTGGCAATCAGATCTTTTCTGTAAGGTTCACTCATGTCCGGAAAACGTGGCCCCAGCGAGGTATCATTTTTTCCGAGCAAAGGATTCACCGCAAAAAAACTGATATGGTCCTCTATAATCATCAAATCCCCTACTTTAAACCCCGGGTTTACGCCTCCTGCAGCATTGCTGATTAACAAATAAGTGATGCCCAGCTCTTTCATCACGCGGATGGGGTATGCTACTTCTGCCGCCGAATAGCCCTCATAATAATGAAAGCGGCCGGCCATGCATACCACTTTTTTTCCGCCCAGCGTTCCAAAGATCAATTTGCCATGATGCCCTTCAACAGTGGAAACCGGGAAATGCGGAATGGCATCATAAGGAATTTCCTTTTCAATTTGTATGTCCTTTACCAGGTTACCCAATCCGCTCCCCAATACAACACCGGTTTGCGGTTTTTGGGGGTATTGTTGTTGTATATACGCAGCAGTCTCTTTTATTTTTTGTGCGGTATCCGTCATAGCCATCATTTGTTGCCTGCAAATATAGAGAAATGCATTTCCCGGGAAAGTTTTAACTAAACCCCGCCCGTTGTTGCAAAAAGCGTTGTTTACCAGTATATTTGGATTTACTATTGTTTACTTGCAAACCTTGATAAAATATAGACTGCCTGCCCTGATTGCTTTGTTGCTAACACAAACGGCCGCGGCACAATTATGTTCGGGCAGCCTGGGAGACCCGGTAGTGAATGTCACTTTTGGCAGTGGCAGCAATCTCCTGGGTCCGCCGCCCACCGCACTTATCACCAATTATATCTATACGGGCCAGAGCTGTCCGGCCGACGGTTCTTATATCATTACCAACAACACAACTGGTTGTTTCAATGGCACCTGGCATACCCTTTTAGAAGACCATACTCCGGGTGACCAAAACGGGTATATGATGCTGGTAAATGCCTCATTCAACCCTGGTGTGTTTTACCTGGATACTGTAAAAAACCTATGCGGTGGCACCACTTATGAATTTTCAGCCTGGCTTATCAGTGTATTACGCCCGTTTGCCTGTATGGGCAATGGTAACAAACCCAATATCAGTTTCAGTATAGAAACGGTTAAAGGCGATGTGATTCAAACCTATAACACAGGCGATATTCCCAACATCTCATCCCCGCAATGGAACCAGTATGGTTTTTATTTTACACTGCCTGCCGGTTTTAGTCAGCTGGTGTTGAGAATGGTGAACAATGCGCCCGGCGGTTGCGGGAACGACCTGGCACTCGACGATATCACGTTCCGCCCATGCGGCCCTAAATTGCAAGCAGCTTTTGTAAATGTAAACGCCAACAATGATACGGTAGATTACTGCATCACCGATAAAAAAAATATTACCATCAACGGCACATTACAGAACGGTTATAACAACCCGGTGATACAATGGCAGGAAAGTACAGACAGCGCCAAAACATGGAAAGATATTCCGGGTGTTACGGGCACTTCATACAATAGAACCTATGCTACGGCAGGCCGGTTTCAATACCGGATGACGGCGGCTGAAATGGGCAATCTCGGTTTGTCTGAATGCCGGGTGGCATCCAATGTACTCACTATAAATATCGATGCCATTCCGGTACCGATGGCCGCCAATTCATCGCCTGCCTGCGTCAATGCGCCACTGAAACTGGTAGCCAAATCTGGTCATTTTTATAGCTGGACGGGTCCGAACGGATTTACGTCTTCAGAAGAAAGCCCCGTAATAGCCGCCGTAAACCTGGCCAATGCGGGCGAATATTATGTACTTGCTACTACCCGGGGCGGTTGCAGCAATACAGATTCCACCAAAGTAATTGTAATTGCCGCACCGCCGGCAGACGCCGGAAATAACACCACTATTTGTGAAGGTCAGCAAACCTTGCTGCAAGCCAGCGGCGGCATTCTATACCGTTGGGATGCTGCCACCACCCTTTCGGATACTACCATTTATAATCCGGTAGCTACTCCACTGACTACTACTACTTATTTTGTAACAGCCATCAATGCTTTTCTTTGCAAGGCCCGGGATTCTGTTCTCATTACTGTGTTGAAAAGCCCGGCATCCAATGCCGGCCCCGATCAAAAAATAATGGAAGGTGAAACAGCACAATTAAAGGGAACAGCAGGTGGCGCAATGGCTTCTTTTTTCTGGACGCCCCTGCAATACATCAACAATAATACAACCGCAGATCCGGTAGTAAGTCCGCCCCGCGACATTACCTACACGCTCCACGTTGTTGCTAATAACGGCTGTCCGGAGGCTTCAGACGAGGTGTTTATAAGGGTACTGAATAAAATTGCCGTTCCTAATGCATTTTCACCCAACGGCGACGGTATTAATGATAGCTGGAACATATCCATGCTTTATACTTACCCGGAATCGGAGACGAATGTTTTTAATCGTTATGGCCAGGTAGTGTTTCATACACAGGGGTACAACAAACCCTGGGATGGCCGGTACAACGGCAATCCCGTGCCCGTGGGAACCTATTACTACACCATCAACCGGAAAAACGGGCTTCCCGTAATGAGCGGGTGGCTGTTGGTAATCCGTTAAAAACAGGCCATTTCGCCGTAAAAGCCTGTTTTGTCTGGCATTAATCTTGAACCTTATACGCTTCGTCTAAAAACAATCGTTTTTTAGGCTACAGGTGCTATTTTGTCACAGAATATTATATTAATGAAAGAATCAAATTTATTTTTTAGTCCCGAAGATGAAATGGATTTCATGCCCATTATACCCCTGAACGAGAATGATAACGAAGACGGCCAGGAAGTAGTCATACCAACAGAATTACCCCTTTTGCCCTTGAGAAATACGGTGTTGTTTCCCGGTGTGGTGTTGCCCATTACAGTGGGCCGTGATAAAAGCATCAAAGCGGTACAGGAATCTTATAAGGCTGACAAATTGGTAGGCGTGATAGCGCAAAAAGACAGTACCGTGGAAGACCCGGCAGTGACTGATTTGGAAGATATTGGCACTGTAGCCAAAATTGTGAAGATGATAAAAATGCCCGATGGGGGCACCACTGTCATCATTCAAGGTAAGCGCCGGTTTAAGATAGATGCCATTACCCTGGAAGACCCGTTTTTTAAAGCCAAAATCGAATTACTAAACGAAGAAGAGGCCCCTAAAGACCAGGATTTTGAAGCCTATGTTTCCAACATTAAAGAATTGGCGGCGCAGATTATTCAATTATCGCCGAATATACCTTCTGAAGCATCCATCATCCTGAAAAATATAGAAAGCCCTGCTTTTCTGATCCATTTTGTAAGCAGCAATCTCAATACCGGTTTGGCAGAAAAACAACAGATACTTGAAATCAACCATATAAAAAGCCGTGCTGATATACTGATGCAATTGCTGCAGCGTGAATTGCAGTTTGCCGAACTGAAGAACAAGGTAACCAACAAAACACGGACTGAGCTGGATAAACAGCAGCGCGAATATTTTCTGCAACAGCAGATGAAAAGCATCAAGGACGAACTGGGTGGAGACACCAATGATCGGGAGCTAAAAGAAATGCAGAAAAAGGCCGAAGCAAAAAAATGGCCGAAGGCTGCCAAAGAAATGTTTCAGAAAGGAATCGAAAAGCTGGAAAGGATGCACCCAAGCACACCTGACTATTCAGTTGTGTACAATCATATCGACCTTTTGCTGGAGCTTCCCTGGGAAGATTATACGGCAGATTTGTACGATTTGAAAAAAGCCAAAAAAGTGCTGGATAATGATCATTACGGCATGGATAAAATCAAAGAACGGATACTGGAGTATTTAGCCGTGTTGAAACTAAAAGGCGATATGAAAAGTCCGATCCTTTGTTTTGTTGGCCCGCCCGGTATTGGCAAAACATCGCTGGGAAGAAGCATCGCCAATGCCATTGGCAGAAAATATGTGCGGTTGAGCCTGGGTGGACTGCATGATGAAAGTGAGGTACGCGGCCACCGCAAAACCTATATCGGCGCCATGCCCGGAAGAATCGTTCAATCTATCAGAAAAATAAAATCCAGCAACCCCGTAATGATCCTGGATGAGATTGACAAAGTAGGAAATGATCACCGCGGGGATCCTTCTTCTGCCCTGCTGGAAGTACTGGACCCTGAACAAAACAATTCTTTCTACGATAATTACCTGGAGCTGGAATACGATTTAAGCAAAGTGCTTTTTATAGCTACCGCCAATAACGTTGCAAATATTCAGCCTGCATTGAGAGACCGTCTTGAGATCATTGATCTCAGCGGATATGCAGTGGAAGAAAAAGTGGAGATAGCTAAGCGTCACCTGGTACCACGCCAGAAAGATTTACACGGACTGGATAAAATGAATTTTAAGATCAGCGACAAAGTGCTGGAAAAGATCATTGAAGATTATACGCGTGAAAGCGGTGTACGCGAACTGGATCGGCAACTCGCTTCCATTATGCGCAACCAGGCAAAAGAGTATGCAGTGAAAGGCAGTTTGAAAACAAATCTGGCCAATACTGATATCGAAAAAATATTGGGAAAACCCCGGTACAGCAATGAAATGTACAAAACAGCCAATATGCCGGGGGTGGCCGTGGGGCTTGCCTGGACCTATGTAGGCGGCGACATTCTTTTTATTGAAACAAGCCTAAGCGAGGGCAAAGGGGAAGTAAAATTGACGGGTAACCTGGGCAATGTGATGAAAGAAAGCGCAACAACAGCACTGACCTACCTGCAATCCAATGCAAAAAAGCTGAACATTAATCCGCAACTGTTTACAAAGAATAACATTCATATACATGTACCCGAAGGTGCAGTGCCTAAAGACGGTCCAAGTGCCGGCATAACCATGATGACGGCGGTAGCATCTGCGCTGACTGGAAAAAAAGTGAAACCCTATCTTGCTATGACGGGAGAGATAACATTGCGCGGACAGGTTTTACCAGTGGGTGGCATCAAAGAAAAAGTGCTGGCCGCAAAACGTGCCGGGTTGAAAGAAATTATTTTATGCTGGCAAAATGAAAAAGACGTGCAGGCAATAGAATCAGCGTTTATAAAAGGCGTGAAATTTAATTATGTAAAAAACATGCAGCAGGTATTGGATCTTGCATTAATGAACTAAACTTTTATTAGAAAAATAATTATAAAAAATCACTTGCAACCTTTTATAAATAATTTACAGTCTATCGGATAGTACCTGTAAATTTTTATGTTGGTTGTTTTAAGGGTTAATAAATAATCCCTCATTTCTATGAGGGATTATTTATTTATATAATACAATAGCTATGTGCCGGCCTCCACCATCCGCTTCACCATAAACACCGCCGGGTTCTTTATTGCAGCGAAAACTATTATCAGAAAAAATTCTTATAGAATAAATAATGACAATCAACCGGGTGTGGCTTGCATTTCATCCGGATGCAATTATATTATTTTATATTTAAATACTTGGTCAGCTGTACGTGTAAATGCTTATTTTTCTTTACATAAAAAGTTTCTTAAGAAATATGCCTCATTTCTTTTTTGATGTCATTTAAATAAATTTACTTCACATACCGATTCCCGCCCATACCGCTAAAACCGGAAATTAAATTACTTCGTATATCCGTGCATATTAAAACTCTTTCATTGCAACCGGCAAACTGCAATGGACGTCTTTTCAAACATCAAAACACGCGAACATACATGATTAGAATAGCACTTGCAGATGATCACAAGCAAATGAGAGATATCTGGAACCTCATCTTATCTGCCAATCCCGCTTTTGAAGTAATATGCAAATGCCGCAATGGGCAGGAAGCCATTGATGCGGCTTCCACTCATTCGCCTGATATATTCCTGATGGATATAAACATGCAACCTGTAAGCGGTATTGAAGCGGCGGCAACCATTACTAAAACACATCCGGATATGAAAATCATCTGCATGTCTATCCATAAAGATCTTGTTTATGTAAAAAGCATGATAGACGCAGGCGCACATGGTTATGTAACAAAAAACTCCTCCTATGAAGAGGTATTTGAAGCGATACTGGAAGTACATGCCGGCCGGCTTTTTATCTGCAAAGAAGTAAAGGAGCTTAGCCCTGATATACTATTGATGACTTCGTCCTGATACAGCCTACACTAATACGTTTTCCTGTTTTTCCTGTTTGAACGCTTCCCTGGGCTGCAGTCCCAATAAATTGAACATCGCCATGTCTTCATCAAAAGAAGGATTGGGCGTCGTTAACAATTTATCGCCTGCAAAAATAGAATTGGCGCCCGCCATAAAACACATGGCCTGTTCTGCCACATTCATTTCTGTTCTGCCTGCACTAAGGCGTACCATAGTAGCCGGCATCAAAATACGTGCAGTGGCAATCATGCGCACCATATCCCATATATCCACTTTTTTATTATCCTGCAACGGAGTCCCTTTTACTCGTACCAATGCATTAATGGGTACACTTTCCGGATGCCTGGGTAAATTACACAGTGTAAACAGCATACCTATCCGATCTTCATGGGTCTCCCCGAGGCCGATGATACCACCGCTGCATACGCTGATACCTGCACGCCGCACATTATCCAGCGTCTGCAACCTATCGGAGTATGTGCGTGTAGTAATAATGTCTGAGTAATGTTCTTCTGATGTATCGATGTTGTGATTGTAAGCATACAAGCCTGCGTCATGCAATTTTTTTGCCTGTTCTTCTGTAAGCATGCCCATGGTGCAGCAAACTTCCATACCCAGCGTATTCACGCCTTTTACCATTTCAATCACCCGGTCAAAGTCGCGGTTGTCCCGCACTTCACGCCAGGCCGCACCCATGCAAAACCGGGTAGAGCCTGCAGCCTTTGCTTTGGCAGCATAAGCCATTACATCTTCCGTTTGCATCAATGCCTGCACGTTTACACCTGTGTTGTAACGGGCTGCCTGGGGGCAGTAAGCGCAGTCTTCACTGCAACCGCCCGTTTTAATAGAGAGTAATGTGCACACCTGCACTTCGGCGGTGTTATGGTATTTGCGGTGTACAGTAGCCGCCTGGTATATCAGTTCCAGTAAAGGTGTATTATAGATCTCGGCAATTTCTTCTTTTGTGCGTCCGGGAAATTTTTCCATCGTGTTTACTTTGCCGCAAACCTACTGCAAAATAATGAACCGTGAGCAGGCTAACCCTACTTCACCTGGTCTTTTAAAAAGATGGCAGAATCTTTTAAAATGGGGAAAGACTGGTTAAACAATGTATTAAAAACTACCCTGAATTGATTTACCGCGCTGGAACTGTCTTTGACGTGATGATAATCTTTAGACGGAAAGTAAATGGCATTGAGATTCTTAAAATCATGACTATCGGAATTGTCGCCCGGATTTACCCGGTAACCATGATCGCTCATTAAAATGATACAGGCCTTTCCATCCGTGTTTTTTTGAACGATGTTTACCAGATCTTTTATCTTACCGTTTGTATAAGTGAGATATTCAGTGTAGCTTTTCTTATCCACTATATTAATTCCTGTCAACAGATCCGACTTTTTCCTCAATTGGCTGTTTTTGTCAAAGTAAAAAGGCCAGTGCGGCATCTCCAAATGGGTATAGATAAACCTCGGCTGGTTAAGCGATCGCTTGCTTTCTTCCACCACCATTTCAAGCAACTTATTATTGTTATTCAGGTTTGTGTAGATAGCATTGTCATTTAACCATGGCAGATACGGTTTCAACTTACCCAGGTTCCAGCCAATATCATGCATGGCGCGCGAAAACAGCGTTTGCTTAGTTATCAATCTTGTTTTAAGGGGCAGCAGCGATTCCTCGACAGGCGAAGGGCCTGTAACCAAATCAAAAACTGACAGATTTACAATTTCATAGTTCATTGTACGCAAAAAGTCAATCACAGCATTGTTGCCAATCAGCTTTTCAGCATTTTCATAGTTATCCGCAGTGATATTGCCCGCATCACGGATGCCCCGTATATACCCCATATTGAGGATAGATGCCATTGAAAAAGGCGTGAAGTTATAATTACTAAAACTGTTTGGCTGCAGCCGGAAATTTTTGCGCACGAGAAAACTATCCAGATCAGAATTATCATACTGAAAATCTTCTAAAAGACTGCGGCTGCTGCTGTACTCGTCAAAGACAAAAAAATAAATATCGGGTTTGGGACAGCTGTCGCAGGGTTGATAAACCGTGCTGACGCCAATATCATGAATTTTATACTGATTGATATCCGGATGGAACGCTTTCCATCCCAATTCTGCGCCATCAAAAAGTATGTAAACAAGAAAAAGTATGTTCAAAAAAAAGTTCGCGCCAGTCAATGCGGTGCTGGTTCGTTTTAAATAAAATGCTACCACCAGTACAATGACAAACAAAATAGGTAACAGTACACTGTACCGGTGCCATGTAGTTGTATGCTCTTTAAGAAAATCATGAAGCGACCCAAAGAAAAAATAAACCGATAGCAACATTGCCGAAACGATGGCCGCTTTTATACCATTTCTATAAATAAAATAAAATAGTCCGTACAGCAAAACAGCGGCTGCAAGGTAACCGGCTAAAAGAAAAAAACAATCACCGGCGGTAATTAAGCCGATGTTTTCAGTATAACCATGCCAGACAAAAAAAACGGGAAGCAGGAAAAGAAAAAATGGTTTTTTATACAATATCTTTTTCATGCTGGAAATAGGCGCATTTTATCAGTGTTTGGTACCACCTTCAACTTTAGCAGGCATTTTTAATTGAGTACTCTTTTCGCCGCAAAATAACACATAGAACGGTTGTAAAATAATAAAATTAAAACACACCAAAAATCCTACTTTAGTTTCAAAAAATCCATGGAAAGGACTGTTTATATTGGAATGAGTGCAGATCTTATCCATCCAGGGCATATCAATATTATTGAAGCCGGAAGAAAACTTGGAAAAGTAACAATCGGTTTACTTACAGATGCTGCAATAGCCAGCTACAAGCGGGTGCCTTATCTTAGCTACGAACAACGAAAAACAATCGTGGAAAATATTAAGGGTGTAGACAAGGTAGTGGCGCAGGAAACCTTAGACTACACACAAAATCTTCTCACAATAAAACCTGACTATGTTGTACATGGAGATGATTGGAAAATGGGCGTACAGGCAAGCACCCGCCAACAAGTTATAGATACCCTGCAACTGTGGAATGGTCAATTGGTGGAAATACCCTACACAAATAATATCAGCTCAACCAATATTCAAAAAAAATTGAGAAACCCGCCCATTGTACCACAACAGCGGATGAAAAAATTTCAGCAACTCTTGCAATCCCAAATTGGTCTGCAGTTGCTGGAAGCACATAATGGATTTAGCACTCTTGTTGTGGAACATACTTTTCTTGCTGAAAACCCCGCAGCCATGGTTGAATTTGATGGCGTCTGGATAAACAGCTTCACCGGCATTGCCACCAAAGGAAAACAACGGGTGCTGGAAACCGACAGCATTGCTTTCCTGCAGGTACTCAGCGATATCCTGGAATCAACAACAAAACCAGTGTTGGTTGAGGCAGGTAACGAAGGAACAACAGAACATTTTTTATTTATGATCAACGCCCTGGAAAGATTGGGGGTTTCCGCAATCGTGGTGAAAGACACCTGGTATACGGGTAAAAATGTTGTCAATGACATAAATCTGCCAGTTGAAAAAATCCGTTTGGGAAAAGAGAAAAAAATTACGCCGGATTTCATGATCATTGCCGGAATAAACACAGTCGGAATGGGAACCAATCACCGCGAAATAATGCATCATATTTCAGGTTTAATAGATGCGGGAGCTGACGCATTGCTGTTTCATAATACCCAACAGGACAGCGATTCCATAATGCAGGTTATTCGTCATTGCAGGGAGATGAATAAACGGTTACCAATATTTGTGATGCCTGGCAACAACTGCCCCCTGGTTTTAGAAGATTGGAAACAGGCAGGCGTGATTGCAGTGGTTTATGAAAGTTCCCTGGCGATGAGTGCGTGGTTTGCCATGCGGGCTGCAGCATTGTCAATACTGGAAAATAAGCGCAGCATACCATCCCAAAATGAGGTGCTTTCCATAAACGACTTGCTAACGATAACTTCCCCCGACTTTTCCAGGATTAGCACTTAACACGGCGTTTTATTATTATTGTTCTTATTTTCAAAATTCATTCCGCTTGCAATGAATTGCACGCAAGACAAGGCAGAGCGGGTTTATAAGTGAAGACAACCTATACAATGGCCCAGCAAGTACTATTTGATGAGCATACAGCCAGCTTACTAAGAGAGGTATTAGCGCAACACGGTATAGAAAATCCGTTTATTATCAGGGGAAGGCACGCCGGTATTCAAGAGACGGCGGAACAATTGTTTACATTCAATCACCATTGTTATCTTAAAGAAGATACTGAAGTCACTACCGGAGAGGTTGCACAGTGTCACAATTTGTTCCGCAGCGTTGGCGGGGATGCGGTAGTGGCAATCGGAGGAGGGCGGGTGATAGATTTGGCCAAAGCCATGATTTATACCCACCGGATGAACAACCAACCCCCGTTTCGAGCGTTTATTGCCATGCCTACCACAGCTGGTTCGGGCAGCGAAGCAACCCAGTTTGCAGTAGTGTACAATGATAAGGTAAAAACTTCTTTAGATGAGTCTTTTCTTTTACCGGATATTGCCATGCTGGATCCTGTTTTAACATACTCCCTTCCATCTATCCAAACTGCTGTTTCGGGAATGGATGCGCTGGCTCAGGCGATAGAATCTTACTGGAATATCCGGGCAGACGCTGTCTCTATTCCGCTGGCAGCATCTGCCATTCACATTCTGCTAAGTAATTTGCCCGAAGCCGTGAGGTTTCCCGGAAAAGCAAACAGAAAAAACATGCTATGGGGGGCACATCTCGCCGGTAAATCAATTAATATCACCCGGACAACAGGTCCGCACGCCCTCTCTTATTTCCTCACCGCTCATTATGATATTCCGCATGGGCAGGCAGTGGCATTTTTTCTTCCCTTGTTTTTTATATATAACGCCAACGTACACCCTGGCAATTGCAATCACCCAAATGGCCCCGGCAAAGTACACCAGCGGCTGAATGAAATCTATTCGTTTTTGAACGTCAAAAATGAGCGGGAAGCGATGGAATATATGCGCAGCTACATAAAAAATCTCGGCCTTGCTACAACGCTGGCTGAATACGGTATTGACAAAACAAGTATAGTAGATTCACTGCTGCAGGGTGTTAACCAGCAAAGATTCAATAACAATCCTGTATCATTGGACCTGATGGCACTAAAAAAAATTTGCCTGGAGTTTCTTTAATAAAATGCAATGAGCATCTTTTCTGAATACAAAACTTTACAGCAGCTACTCGCGGTCAGACATAGTATTGTAGTGTATGCCGAAAGCCGGCATTATTATCAATACTTCAAAGACGTTATTATTGAACTTCTGAAAACGGAAAAAACTGGCATCGTATACATCACTTCAGACAAAAATGACCCCCTCCTATTATCCAGCCCCGCTGGCATGCGCGTATTTTACGTTTACTGGTGGCTGCCTTTTCTGTTTCAGCATATAAAAGCAGCTGTTGTAATCACCAGTATGACAGACCTGAACAATTATGCCTTTAAGCGTTCAAAGACGGTGCGCAACTATGTATACGTTTTCCATGCAGCCGTAAGCACACACCTGCAATACACGCAAAAAGCTTTTTTTCATTACGACGCTATTTTTGCTACAGGGCCCTATCAGGAAGCAGAAATAAGGGCCGCAGAAAAAATCCACCACCTTTCTGCAAAAAGAATCATTCACTATGGCTACCCGATTATTGATATGCTAAAAAATAAAGCAGCAGCTACCGGAAGTTATCCGAAAGAAAAACCTTCCATCCTTATCGCGCCTTCGTGGTTTAACGGCTGTATTTTTGACACTTGTATAAACGAGCTCGTTCAGGAACTTCTACAACTTCACTATCAGCTTATTATCCGCCCGCATCCTGAATACACAAAAAGAAGAAAAAAAGAATCTGCCGGCCTGTTAAAATTGGCCGCTAATAACGCGCAGATTTCGTTTGATTATTCAGCGAATATTACAGAGAGCTTGTTACAGGCCGATGTACTAATCACTGACCGATCGGGGATTGCTATGGAATATGCCCTTGGTATTGAAAGACCAGTGTTATTCATTGAAACGATTCCAAAAATTATGAATCCGGATTGGGCAGAAATAGGTATCGAGCCATTGGAAAACCAGATAAGATCTGATATAGGCGTGATTGTATCAATTGAAGAGATTAGCCAAATTGATAAAAAAATTGACGAGCTTAAGTTGCTGCATGCATCATTTCCGGAAAAAATGGCGCTGCTAAGAGAAAAGATTTTATTCAACCACCCCGGTTCCGTGCAGGCCGGTGTAGAATATATAACCGGCTGCTTGCACTAAGCTGCATTTTCACTAACTGGTCTGGTTATCTGCATCACCTTTTTTCTTATTACCGAAAAAGGCTTTAATCCGCGTCCAGTAACTTTTTATCCAGAACCAGCCCCCCAAGATGGCTGCAATAATCACCTGCACCAGGTAACTGCCACTTCCGGGGTCTATATATAGCAGATGATAAATCATAGGTAGCTGAGATTGGATGCCGGCGTTAAAGTCAGCAACGTTTCATACATCAGATCAATGGTGGTTTCAATATCAGATTTATGCAGCATTTCCACCGTGGTATGCATGTACCTCAGTGGTATAGATATCAATACAGAAGGACATCCGTCATTGGCGTACGCGAATGAATCCGTATCGGTACCCGTACTGCGGCTTACCGCCCTTAACTGCACCGGTATTTTTGCTTTTGCCGCCACATCCTGTACAAGGTTAAGCAATTTATTGTGTACAGCAGGCCCGTATGCCAGCGACGGCCCCTTACCACAGGCAATATCGCCTTCAATAATTTTATTGATCATCGGCGTAGCGGTATCATGCGTGACATCTGTAATAATGGCCACATTCGGCTTAATACGGCGTGCAATCATTTCCGCGCCCCGCAATCCCACTTCTTCCTGAACGGCATTTACAATATACAGGCCAAACGGCAGCTTCTTTTTATTTTCCTTTAATAATCGCGCTACCTCTGCAATCATAAATCCGCCAATACGGTTATCAAAAGCACGGGCCGCATAATAGTTATTGGCAAGCTCCATAAAACCGTCCTGGTAGGTCACTACCGCGCCAATATGAACGCCTAGTTCTTCCAACTCTTTTTTATTTCTGGCGCCTGTATCAAGAAAAAGATTATCCACTTTCGGCTGCTGTTCCTTGGCATCCGTATTACCAAGCCGGGTGTGGATAGCAGGCCATCCAAAAACGGCGGGTACCAACCCCTTTTTTCCGTGTATAAATACCCGTTGTGCAGGGGCAATCTGATGGTCTACACCCCCGTTGCGTTTAAGATAAAGCAATCCTTCATTGGTGATATAATTTACAAACCAACTGATCTCATCTGCATGCGCTTCTATAACTATTTTAAATGCTGCATTTGGGTTGATAACACCAACCGCAGTGCCATAAGGATCCGTAAATGTGGTGTCAACATAAGGCCTCAGGTAGTCCAGCCAGAGTTTCTGCCCACTGCTTTCAAAACCTACCGGAGAAGGGTTGTTAACATAACTTTTTAGAAAAGACATTGATGCATCTGTTAGGACCGACTTCGCTTTCTTAACTGATTTTGCCATGTTGTATCATATTGTTTTAAAACCACGCCTACCCGCGGCTGCAATAGCGTCAAAAATACTAAAATATCCCGCATGATCGTGGTCCGTTCAGACAACACCACCATTCGGCCCTACCAACGCCATTCCGGCAATGGAGCAGGGATGAAAATCGCAAAAAAGACTGGCAAATAAAAGAGATGGATACGCTTTTCAGCATGAAGCCTGATGCAATTAATCTATGCGTAAAACAACAATGGTACCGGTGGATACGGTATCGCTTGCATTGCCGGCTTTGTCGTGAATCCAGATTTTGATGTTCAAAGTATCTGATTCAACTGCAGGCGGATTAGAACCAGGTATGGCGGGTGCCTGCTGGGCAGATTTCAAATGATCCTCGTAACGAAGGGCAAGGCCTATTTCGCCTTTATCGTAAGCAGGAAAATCAGGAATGGGATACTTAACAGAATCACGGAGTGTGGCCACTATTCTTTTGTTAAGTCTTTCCTTTTTAAAAAACAGGGTATCGCTGATATCACCTTCTTTGTCTGTGTAAGACAAAGTAACAATCAAATTGCCGCCAACCGGAACTACTTTTGTACTCAATGATTTTAAACTAATCTGCGGCTTGGTTTGAAACTTATCTTTGTTGCAGGCAAACAACACCACCAATACAAGTCCGGCTATTAATAGTTTTTTCATATTCAGATGTTATCAACAAATTTAGACTATGGCCATTGAATTACCTAACATATCGGGTGAATGGATTGATAAAATTTTTAGCTTTCCATCATCGCAGTTTGACGAAATGGCGCTCCAAACCTTTGCTTTCCAATACCAGCACAACACTATATACGCACAATACGCCGATGCGGTTGGCAGGCCTCCGCAAAAATTGAGCAGCGCCCTCGACATACCTTTTCTACCCATCCGTTTTTTTAAAACCCATACCGTTATCTCAGGAACCTTTGCAGCCGGGGCCATTTTCGAAAGCAGTGGAACCACACAAACTGTCAACAGCCGGCATTACATAAAAAACCTGGATGTATACAGGCGGAGCTTCTCGCTTGCATTTCAACAATTTTACGGATCAGTTAACAATTGGTGTATTATCGGCCTGTTGCCCTCCTACCTTGAACGCGGCAATTCTTCGCTGGTGGTAATGGTGGATGAGCTGGTAAAACAAAGCGGCCATCCGCAAAGCGGATTTTATTTGTATGAACACGAAAAACTGGTGAAAACATTGAACTTGCTGGAACAACAAAAGCAACCTACACTGCTGATAGGAGTAACCTTTGCATTGCTTGATTTTGCTGCAGCCCACCAACTCAACCTGCAATACACCACAGTAATGGAAACTGGCGGTATGAAAGGCCGGCGTGAAGAATGGACCCGGCAACAGGTACACGATTACCTCACCGAAAGACTGGGTGTCCGGCATATCCATTCAGAATATGGCATGACTGAACTGCTTTCGCAGGCGTATTCAAAAGGCGATGGCATTTTTTATTGCCCGCCGTGGATGAAAATAATCCTTCGCGCAGATGACGATCCATTGCAACGATCAGCAACAGACAACGGTATTATCAATGTTATTGATTTGGCAAACATCTTTTCCTGTTCCTTTATTGCCACGGATGATGCAGGGAAGTTAAAAGCCGATGGCGGTTTTGAAGTGACCGGCCGGGTAGACAATTCTGATCTGCGCGGCTGCAGCCTGATGTATCTCTGATCGCGGATGTAATCATCTCTGATTTCTTTAGTTGTAATAGTGCTTACTGTGGCAGCCCGCCAATGATTTGTCACCATCTTAGGCGATTAGTAACGCGCCGGCAATGAATAACAATTTCCAAATGGCAGAAACGCTGATTTCTTTAGTTGTAATAGTGCTTACTATGGCAGCCCGCCAATGACTTGCCACCATCTTAAGTGCTTAGCAGAGCCGCCGGCAATGAATAACAATTTCCAAATGGCAGAAACGCTGATTTCTTTAGTTGTAATAGTGCTTACTATGGCAGCCCGCCAATGACTTGCCACCATCTTAAGTGCTTAGCAGAGCCGCCGGCAATGAATAACAATTTCCAAATGGCAGAAACGCTGATTTCTTTAGTTGTAATAGTGCTTACTATGGCAGCCCGCCAATGACTTGCCACCATCTTAAGTGCTTAGTAAACGCGCCGGCAATTAATAACAATTCTCCAAATGGCAAAAACATTGAGTTCACCACTTTAGTTTCTCGGTCAAGTCGCCGGCAATTAATAACAATTTCCCAAATGGCACAAATCAGAGATGATTACATCCGAAATCAGCGATTTACTTCTGTCTGAAACTATCTCCAATAAATTGCAGCGCATCGGTGATGCCCGTACGCCAGTAAGTCCAGTTGTGGGCGCCATCGCGTACGCGGTATTCATGCGGCACCCTTTTTTCAGTGAGCGCAATATGCAGGAGGCAATTGCCTTTGGTGAGAAAGTCATCATCGCCACAATCAATCCAGTACCTTACTTTCTTGAGATCATCGGCCGATTTGGTATCCACCATTTTTAAAATGGCATTATCATACCAGGCTTTGGTGAGGCGTTCTTTTGCTTTTAATTTGCGCCCAAACAGCTGGCCAAATGTGGCATCATAACTATTATCAGGCATTGTCACAACGGCATTGTCATCAAACACAGCCGCACTTAGTGGGGCTGCCGCCGCAAACAGCTGCGGATATCTCAAAGAATAGATCAGGGTGCCAAATCCACCCATAGAAAGTCCCGCAATACCGCGGTATTTTTTCTCCGCCTTTATGCGATAGGCTTTTTCAACCGCCGGCATAAACTCTTTGATAAAAAAATCTTCGTAATTCTCTTTACCATCGTATGAATTGATATAAAAACTGGAATCACCATTGGGCATCACAATGATCATAGGCGGAATGGTGCCCGTAGCAATGGCCTGGTCGGCATACCTGTTTACTTCACCGAATTGCAGCCAGCCGGTATTGTCATCACTATATCCATGAAGCAAGTATACAACCGGGTAAGTTCTGTCTGATTTTTCATAATCTGCCGGCAGGTAGACCGTATATTTTACCGCTTTTCCCAGCAGGCTGCTGTTGATGGATTGTTGTTCTATCACTTTGCCCCCGGATTGAGCTGCAGCCCATTGAAAAAATAAAACGGCGGCGAGAAGTAAATTAAGTTTTCTGGATATTTTCATGGCAAGTAGAATTTTGAGGACAATTAGCCTATTGCTATTAGCTGTTAGCTCTGTAAAATGAAATGGATTGTTCCCGACTTATCAAACAGCAACTCACGAACTTTCGAACCCACGAACTTTCGAACTTCGAACTGAATTACTTATTTTTTGGCAATATCTGCTACCGTCTTTTTCTCCAGTACCTTAAGGGTAGCGTCCCGCACATTTACCATCATATCATGCAAGCCACAACTTTTTTCATCACAGTTTTTACACCGCTCATAAAAATTCAGGCTTACACATGGCAGCAATGCGATGGGACCATCCAGCAAACGCATCACTTTGGCAATAGGTACCTGTGCAGGTGGAACGGCAAAATAATAACCGCCGCCCTTGCCTTTTTTGCTTTCCAGCACGCCGGCTTTTTTTAACTCCAACAAAATATTTTCCAGGAATTTTAACGGGATCTTTTTCTTCTTTGCTATTTCTGCAATCAGTACCGGCCCTTTCTCTGTATTTTGGGCCAGGTACATCAGCGCTTTAAAGGCGTATTGACTCTTTTTAGAAAGCATTCTTTTTTTTAGTTTTTACGCAGTATGGTTTTGACGAAACAATGGCTGCTTTGCGCATTTTCAGATGCCCAGTACATCTTTCATACTAAAAATACCTTTTTTTCCCTTTACAAATTCAGCAGCCAGTACGGCGCCGGTAGCAAAACCGGTTCTGCTATGGGCGGTATGCACTATCTCAATGGTATCTATGGTAGAACGGTAACTCACGGTATGGGTACCTGGTGCAGGGTCAATGCGTTTACTGATAATAGACAGTTCGTGCGGGTTGCTGGTTTCATTGTTCACCCATTTGTTTTTCCAGTCTATTTTTTCCATTACCTGCTCTGCCAGGGTTACAGCAGTGCCGCTGGGAGCGTCTTTTTTCTGCGTGTGATGTATTTCTTCCATACTTACATCGTACCCGCTATGTGGTTTCATAAGCTCTGCCAGCCGCCTGTTGATTTCAAAAAAAATATTAACGCCCACACTAAAGTTGCTGGCATATAAAAAGCATCCATCCTGCTGTTTGCAATAAGCTTTTGCTTCTTCCAGTTTATCCAGCCAGCCTGTGCTGCCACAAACCAGTGGCACACCGTATCCGAGGCATTTCATTACATTACTGAAAGCGCTTTCAGGGCCTGTAAATTCAATCGCCGCATCTGCTTTTTGCAGGTTGTCAGCCGTAAAATCAGCGGCATTGTGCAAATCAATCTTTAACACTATTTCATGACCCCTCTGCAGGGCGATTTCTTCAATAGCTTTTCCCATTTTGCCATAACCTATCAGGGCAATTTTTATCCCTTGTGCTCCACCCATTGTTGTTCGTTTTTTGTTGCTGGCGAAGTTAACACCCCGGACTGGTTTAATAACAATTGCCGGGAGAGATAGTTGTGCCGCAGGCGGAAGGCGTGAGGTGGAAGGCGGAAGGCGTTAGCTGTCATTATGTTAAAAGCTCACTTGCCACCCCCCACTTATCACTCGCCCCAAGCTACCGCATCAGCTTCTTAGCCTCTCCGCTGATGGTTTCCTGCACCAGGGTATGCATTGAGCCGTGGGGCTGATTGAGGACGAAATCAAGTATTTTTTTGCTTAGGTCGATGCCGTTTGCTTCCGCGGGCAGTACAGAAGCCACCTGGTTAATCAGGTGTATATTTTGGTCTTTGAGACTGCGGACGGCATCCCATGCATCTGCACTTACATAAATCTGTTGGGAAAGATTGTGATCGTATTCCTGCTTGATGGTTTGGGTAAGCAATTGCTGCATCTGCAACTTACTGAGACCCGGCTCTGAAGTTCGGCTGATGAGGTTAGGAATGGCGATGCGATCTGCCAGTATAACCAGCCTTTCATACGCGGCCAGTTGCAGGGTTTGCGTGCCGGCACCGGCCTGCACGGGGGCGGCTGCTTCTTTTTCCGGCGGCAGCGACTTTTTGTCTTTCTGGTAAAAATAATAATAGAGAATAAGAAGTGCAACCAATACAACTAAGCTGATGATAATAGTAGTGCTATCCATGGTGCTGGTTTATAATGTGCAAATGTAAGATAAGGGCAAAATCAGCCCGCCATATCTTTTTGCTGGTGCTATAAACTATATAATGGGCAATTTGTTGTTATTTTTGAACAAATTATCATTGCATGGAATCATCAGTAGCAACAAGTCCCGTGACGCTTACCAGCCGGGCAATTGCGGAGATAAAACGATTAACCGCTGAAGACGGGTTTGACAACGCCAAAATATTGCGTATTGGCGTAAAAGGCGGAGGCTGTTCCGGAATGAGCTACGTGCTGGGGTTCGACGATAGACAACCGGCTGATGAAACTTTCGAAACCGGTGGTTTAACCTTTATCATGAATCCGGGCCATGGCATCTACCTGATGGGGATGGAAGTTGACTGGCAGGATGGTTTAAATGCCCGCGGTTTTACCTTCACCAATCCAAATGCCAGTAAGACCTGTGGCTGCGGCACCAGCTTTGCGGTGTAGACCGGAAGCAGGAACCCCGAAGTCAGGCAATGAAACATTCAGTCTCAGGGTTCAGACATCAGCGCTACCTGTTCTTCGCCGTCTTTTTCCTTCCAGAATACCCGTACTTTTTGGGTGATGATAGAATCGATTGATTTCCCGATATAATCTGCTTGTATGGGCAATTGACGGCTGAATCTCCTGTCTATCAGTACACAAAGTTCCACTTTGGCCGGGCGTCCAAAATCCAGCAACGCATCCAGTGCCGCCCTGATGGTACGGCCGGTGTACAGTACATCATCAATAATTACCACCTGCTTGTTTTCAATGCTGAAAGGAATATCAGTTTTATTCGCTTTGTGCAGCTGGTTCCGCACATCATCGCGGTAAAACGTGATATCGAGTTTGCCATACTGCACGTTGGCCGGCGCCAGTTCTTTTTTTAACAAGCCGGCAATTTTATCAGACAGATAAATGCCGCGCGGTTGTATGCCTATCAGCACCGTGTTTTCCAAATTCAGGTGGTTCTCCAGTATCTGCTGACTTAATCGTTGAATGGTAATAGCCAGTTGCTGTTCTGTAAGTACTGTCTTCAAGTAACTGATAATTTGCTATAAAAATAATATAACGCGACTAATAAAATAGATTTTACTTTTCATTGGTAGCGGCATTTAATTTAAAAAGTATTTCCGGCAGTTAACAGGCGTTAACTTCTTATGCCGGTATTGTTTTCAGGCAGGATACTTTTTAAATAGCGGCATTCATTTTCATTGTAATATTTTCAAGACCCTGAAAGTTATTAAGTATCGGTTTTTTAGTGCACCGTTTAGCCGCTGACAGCCGTATTTTATTGGCATTCTGTGAAATAGATTTTATTTTCGCAGCGCTTTATAATCCTTCAAAACTACTCAGCTATGAACATGGTAGATTCTTTAGAGAAAATTCCTGTAATTATATTTCCCGGCCTGAAAGAGGGTTCTGCCTTTATTGCCGGAGAAATAGCCGCTACCATCCGCGCAAAACAGGCGAAAGGTGAAAATTGTGTATTGGGCCTTGCCACTGGCTCGTCTCCCAAAACGGTGTATACAGAATTGATTCGCCTGCACAAAGAAGAAGGGCTCAGTTTTAAAAATGTAATTACGTTTAACCTGGACGAATACTATCCCATTGATCGGGATGCATTGCAGAGTTATAACCTTTACATGAAAGAACATTTGTTTGATCATGTAGACATTGATCCGGCCAACTGTCATGTGCCCAATGGCGAAATAAAAAAAGAAGACATCAAAAAATTTTGTGCAGCATACGATGCTCAGATAGAAGCGGCGGGCGGGCTGGACCTGCAGATACTGGGCATCGGCAATAACGGGCATATTGGCTTTAATGAACCGGGTTCCAGCCTTTTTTCAAAAACCCGCCTGGTACCACTGGAAAATTCTACGCGTATTGCCAATGCAAAGGAATTCCAGAATATTTCAAACGTACCGCGCCTCGCCATAACCATGGGCATTAGTGTGATTATGAAAGCAAAAAAAGTGTTGCTGATGGCATGGGGTCAAATGAAGGCACCTGTAATCAAACAGGCGGTAGAAGGTGTAGTAACAGAACAAATTCCCGCCTCACTGCTGCAAACACATCATGACACCGTTTTTGTGTTGGATGAAGTTGCCGCATCCGAACTTACGCGCTTTAAATTTCCCTGGCTTACGGGCGAGTATGACTGGTCGCCGGTGATGATTAAAAAAGCCGTTGTGAATATGGCCCTTCAATTAAATAAACCGGTTTTGAGCCTTACCAGTAAAGATTACAATGATCATGGCCTGAGTGATTTACTCGTTGAAAAAGGCGATGCCTATGAAATCAATATGCAGGTATTTTATATGCTGCGCGACAGTATTACCGGATGGCCGGGAGGAAAGAGCACTCCATTGCCCAACCCGCCGGAACGCATGAACCCTTATCCAAAACGATGTTTGATTTTTTCGCCTCACCCCGATGATGATATCATTAGCATGGGTGGTACATTCATGCGTTTGCACGATCAGGGCCACGATGTGCATGTGGCTTACCAAACAAGCGGCAATATTGCTGTAACGGACGAGTTCGTTACCCGCTTTCTTGATTTTGCGGTAGGGTTTGAAAATATGTTTGGAATAGACAGCAAACAATCACAGGGCATTTTACAGGAAGCCCGCGATTTCCTGCGCCAAAAAAAATCGAACCAAATGGACACCAAAGAAATCCGCGCCATCAAAGGTTTGATTAGAAGATGTGAAGCAGCTGCAACCTGCCGCTACGTTGGAATAAAAGATGAAAATATCCATTTCCAAAACCTGCCGTTTTATGAAACTGGCCGCATTGAAAAAAAGCCAATGGGAGAAGAAGATGTGCAGCTAACTGTAGATCTGTTGAAACAAATAAAACCGCACCAGGTATATTGCGCGGGTGATCTGGCAGATCCGCATGGCACCCATAAGGTTTGTCTTGACACTGTATTTGAAAGCATGCGCCGGCTGAAAGCCAGTGGCGAAGAATGGGTAAAGGATTGCTGGGTATGGCTGTACAAAGGCGCATGGCAGGAATGGGATATCAGCGAAATTGAAATGGCTATACCCATGAGCCCCGACCAGGTATTAAAAAAACGATTTGGTATTTTTATACACCAATCCCAGAAAGATTCAGTGCCTTTTCAGGGAACCGATGCGCGTGAGTTCTGGCAACGTGCCGAAGAACGCAACCGCAACACGGCTAAACTTTATGAACAATTAGGTTTAACGCATTATGCAGCAATGGAAGCTTTTGTAAGATGGCATTATTAATATTGCAGCCGGAAACTGGTTGCAAAAGCCTGGCTGTTGCCAGGCTTTTGTTTTTACAAAACGAAAAATAGTTGATGGTCATTTTTTTTTGTCAGCGCCTTCATAATATTGTATAGATTTAGCAACTGGTAACAAAGCCTTGTTGTAAATACCAATATCTTTTTATAGTCCCGTTAACATTTTATATAAGTTTAGGTCATTTATATTCACTTATGCAAACAGCGCCGCCCCGGCCATTACAACAACAGGACACCTGGTCATTTGCCTGGTCTCAGCCGCTTTTCAGGTTCAAGTTTATTCTGGTATGGCTGCTCATTTTTCCCTTGCTGACTATATTTCACGTGTTTTTTACCTATATCGAAAAACGGGAAGGGAGGGAACTGTCTGACTGGCTGCTTGAACAATTGCCAGTACACAATGTCTCTTTACCAGTTTTCCTGCTTATTTGGGGCGCCGCATTATTGGCCATTGTGCGATGCGTAAAAAGCCCGCAAACATTATTGCTTTTATTATGGTCTTACCTGCTGGTGTCAATTAGCAGGATGCTGTGCATATGGATGGTACCGTTAAACCCTCCTTCGCATCTTATTCCATTGATAGACCCTCTTACAAATTTTTTCTATGGCAAGCAATATATTACCAAAGACCTGTTTTTCTCTGGTCATACTTCCAGTGTGTTTATTATTTTTCTTGGGTTGGAAAAGAAGACAGATAAGATCTTAACGTTGTTATTTACTATTGGTGTTGCGGTATTACTGTTGGTGCAACATGTGCATTATACCATAGATATACTGGTTGCTCCGTTGGCTGCCTGGCTGTGTTATAAACTCGCCCGGGTGATTGTTTTAACCCGTCGTTAAAACGCCTCCCCCAACTGAAAGTAGAAGCCCTGGGACTTTCCTCCCCTGCTCACCCCGTAATCCAGGCGCAGGTTCAGTTTTTCGGATTTAGTAAGTCCGATGCGCAAACCTCCGCCATAAGAATATTTAACTCCTTTTGTACTGAGGTAATCACAGTTATTACTTACGTTGCCAACGCCGCCAAAACCAACCACACCAAACCGTTTGTATACCGGTACGCGGTATTCTGCCTGCAGCACCACCTGGTCTTTGTCGCGGTAGCGTCCATCATAATAACCGCGCATGCTGTTAGCACCGCCGAAAGAGGCCAGGCTTCTCAATGGCACGTTGCCGTTGTTGATGAAAGCATATGCTTGCAGTGCAAGCACCTGTTTCTTAAAAGTTTTTATAAAACCGCGGGCATCCAGTACGTAATTGGTGTACGTAAAGTCGGACCCCAGGAATTTCGCAAAATGGTTGAATGACCCTTGCAAAAAGACACCTCTATCAGGGGCAAAGGCATCATTTCTTGTATCGTAAGTAAGGCTGGCACCTAAACCGGAAACCTGATAACCGTGCCTGCCGGGTATATTCTGTTTATCAAACAAACCACCAGGCGTGTATTCAATTTTTATAACCTGTTGATATTCATATAAGGCGCCAAGAAAAAGGTGGGGTGCAACCGCCCGTTGACCGTGCAAATACACGTAAAACTGTCGGAAATTATAAGATTCCATACTGCTGTCTTCAGTGAACTTTCCAAGTCCCCAGAATTTATCGGGAAAAAAACTGTAAGACAATTGGGTGCTGAGAATATATTTTTCACCCGGGAAATAGACGGTGCCGTTGATTGCCGCAATGAATTGCTTTTTCAGGGAATACAATACCAGGCTTTGCAGATTTGAAGTGCGGATAGCGGTATCTTTTTTATTGATATGGAAGGTGCTGGAGATAGCGGTTCCAAAGGACCAGCTTGTCTCTATTGACCTGGCTATTACCGGCAATACCAGCAGATGGCTTTTCCGCGATGTACTGCTATCTTTTTGCGCCCCGCCTTTAACAGACAGCATCAGGAGTACAGGTAAAAAAAGACAGTAAAAAATGAAGGTGCGGCGCAAGCTTGTCTGGGAGATTAGGTGGTTTAAAATTGCGGGTAAACTTAGTAAAAAGTTTTAGAAAAGATGATTTTAAACGCCCAAAATATTAATCAAATTTTAATTGCGCTGATAAAAACTGTTTTTTGGTGACTTATACAACATACCGTCTTACCACTTTACCAGTAATCCGGTGGCAATAGCCAATCCAATGCTCAGCAGGGTGCCTACTACCAGGTATTCGGTTTTGATTTCCTGCCGGTCCTTTTCATTAAATCGAATGATGCCTTTGGCTGCTACCAGCAACCCGATGGCGGAAAATTGGCCGTACAGAACGAATATTAGTATGATGATGCGTTCGGCTATACCGATCCATTTACCGGCATTGGCAAGGCTTTCTGCGCCGTCTATCTTGTCACGCCATTGGCTGGTCAACTGCCCAATTAAAATCCCGGCCGGTACGGTCAGAAAAACAAAAGCGGTAATAATTTTCCAGGTGGCGGTCTGCGCATTGAGCTGCTGCCATAGAGCCTGCACATCGGTCCATTTTACAAAAAGTACGTACCAGCACACAGCAATTACCAACAAGTGTAATAGTTGATCTATCAAAAACCAGGTGATGGTTTTCCGGCGGTAAGATTTCCATCCATCTATCAGGATATGTGTTAGCATGATAATTATTGCCGGTAACCAGTATTGCAAACCCGCCAGCACCCAGGCCAGTGTGCCTGTGATAATGCCATGCAAATACAGCTTACCGGAGGCAAAATGTTTTGCATTGCGATCGTCTACCCAGCTTTTGGGTTGCAGGATAAAATCGGTAAGCAAGTGAGAGAGGACAAGTTTGATCAGCCAGACGGATGCTGTATTCATAGTAAAAGGTTTATGATACTTGAGTAATGCTGCAAAAGCTTTTCTATCTCAGGCCATCTGGCGGCACTCATATGCTGATGGATAGTGCTTTTTGATTTTTTCAATTTTACCGCCACTGCCTGCTGGGTTTGCCCTTTCAGCAACTCAAAAATAACGCCTGCCTGTTTACCAGTCATATCTTTAAAAATTGCATTTAAATAACTGGCTATTACCTGGAAGCCTTCGTTGGCCAGTCTGTTGGAACCCGCAATGACAAGCCTTGTGCCGGTGGCGGTAAGTTGATCAAAAGCCCGGCCCGACAAAACAAATGCTTCTCCTTTGGCAGTACCCAAAGCGGTTACCGGCTTTTTCACTTTGCCAATTCCAATACTTATTCTTATATCTGATGCAATGGCAGCGCTGCCTGCAATATTAATAGCTGCTGCGCGGCATAATAAGGCGGTTTGCAGTGCTGGTATGGCATTGTTCATGTATACCTGGAAACTGTCTCCGCGGTAAAATTCATACCGGTAAGCTGCTAATAACTGCTGCAAACATTTTATCAGCTTTTTTTCTGTTGCCTGCCCCAGCCGGGTAGAGTTTACAATATCTGCGGTAAGTACTGCCTGGTTAGCCATACGCACTGATTGGTTAGCCACAAATATACACCATTTTGCCCAATGTTCGTATAATTAACCGAATAATAAAAAAGTTCGTATAATTAGCCGAACTTTAAAATAGTTCGTTTAAATAAACGAACTATTCCTCCGGCACTACTGCCTGTTCATTGCAAACGTTAACCGGGAAAACGTAAATTTTACTTGCAGGATAGACGGTTTTCCCGCAACAAAAAACGGCCATGTCCTGTACAGAAGAAAAACATTGCTGAAGTAAAGCGGTGCGAAAAAGAAAAACAGCGCAGGGATTGCTTGCAGACCGGGAACTCCAAAAACAGATTTATTATCAGTCATTAAGAAGCCTTCCCGGTACCAGATGCGCGTTGTAACAGGAAACAACAAGACAGCACCATCACTGGCGGGTATATAAAGCCGACCCATTATACACAGGAAAATAATCAGGCAGCCGTGTCAAAAAAAATCTTTCACATCTGCATCCAGCGCAGTCATTATCTTAAATAAAGTAAGAATGGTAATATTTGTTTTACCCGCCTCTATCCGCGACATGCTGGCTTTCTCAAAATTGCATTCTAAAGCCAGATCTTTTTGAGAAATGTTCTTTTTAATCCGTAATTCTTTTATGCGTAAGCCCAAACCGGCCAGGAATTCACGTTCAGTCATAACTAATATTGAAAAAAATAAATATCAGAAAATTTGACCCAATACAGTTGCCTTACATGACAACTAACAGAATTTCAACTGAGTAAAACTGAAAAAAAGTAAGCTGCTGATAAGAAAGAAATCCTTTCGATAATAAAAAGAAAAAGCCAGAATAATAGTCAGGTTATAAGAAGAATGCCATACGTACTTATTAAAATTACAGCATTTTTTTTGATACAACGGCTGCAAAAGGAAAGTGACCGGGCAACTGCAGCCAATTTGCGAAAGCAGATATGTAAGATGAATGAAGGACAGGTTTAGCAATACACCTGGTTAAAATAGCCTATATACGCCGCCTACAGATTTTGCTTATTTAGTTCACTCAACGCAAAATCCACCGCCCTGGCCGTTAACGCCATATAGGTAAGAGAAGGATTCTGGCATGCGCTGGACGTCATAGCGGCTCCATCCGTAACAAATACATTTTTTGCATCCCAAACCTGGTTGTGTGCATTAAGTACAGACGTGCGGGGATCATTACCCATTCTTGCGCTGCCCATTTCATGTATGCCCTGTCCAATATTGTAATCTTTGTCCCAGGTGGCTATATTTTTAACGCCGGCAATTTCAAACATCGCTACCAATTCGCTGATAATGTCCTTGCGCATGTTCAGTTCATTCTCTTTAAGACCGGCATCCATACTCAATACCGGTAAACCCCATTTGTCTTTTACCGAGCTGTTCAGCGAAATTTTATTATCATGGTAAGGCAGTATTTCTCCAAATCCTGTAGCTCCAATAGCCCAGGCACCAGGTTCTGTAAGGGCTTCCTTGAAATCTGCACCAATGCTCAGTTCTGCCACATCACGGCTCCACCCCTGCCGGCTGGCACTACCCTGATAACCATATCCGCGCAAAAAATTTCGTTTGTCGCCATTCAAATTGGCAAAACGGGGAATATAAAAACCATTGGCCCGGCGGCCATAATAATACTTGTCTTGAAACCCTTCTACGATACCCTGCGCGCCCAGCATGTAATGATGATCCATGATATTATGACCGAGTTCACCGCTGCTGCTGCCAAGTCCATCAGGCCATATACCGGTTGCAGAATTCATCAGTATCCATGCACTGTTTAAGGCCGATGCATTCAGAAAAATAATCCTCGCGTTGAAATCATATGTTTTACCAGTCTCTGTATCCAGCACCTCCACCCCGGTGGCCTTCTTTGTATTCTTATTGTATGCAATTTTTGTAACAATACTCCAGGGTCTTACTGTTAAATTATTCGTTGCCAGCGCCGCAGGAAGTGTAGACGACTGAGTACTGAAATATCCGCCAAACGGACAACCCTCCCAGCATCGGTTCCTGAACTGGCACTTTGTTCTGCCGGGTATGGCCGCAGTAAGATTTGCTACCCGGCCGATAAACATCCGCCGCTGGTTTTTATAAGCGGATTGTATTCTTGCAGCAACATCTTTTTCCACGCAATTCAATTCCATCGGCGGCAGGAAATGGCCATCCGGCAAATGTGGCAACCCTTCTGCTGAACCACTAATACCTGCAAACTTTTCTACGTAATCGTACCAGGGCGCCAGATCCCTGTAGCGGATCGGCCAATCAATGGCGATACCATCTTTAGCATTGGCCTCAAAATCCATATCACTCAGGCGGTAACTTTGCCTGCCCCATAATAACGAGCGACCGCCCATCTGGTAACTGCGCCACCAGGCAAAAGGCTGCACCTGCACATAAGGCGATTCCTTTTCGTTCACCCATGCATCCAGTATCTGCTCCTGTGCTGCTGTCCCATACATTGCCCAGTCTCTCGATATAACCGGGTTGTCTTTTTTATACTGCAGCGGCGCCCTGCCACGGTGCGCAAAGTCCCAGGGGTCTTTAACGGCAGATACATAATCCTTTACATGTTCATGCGGGCGGCCTCGTTCCAGCATCAATACCTTTAACCCTTTTTCGGTTAATTCTTTTGCAGCCCATCCGCCACTGATACCCGAGCCTATTACTATGGCATCAAAAGTGTGGTTCGCAACCGCCTTATTATTTACATTCAATGAATCTCCAGGCATGGGAATGTTTTTGAATAACCGCCGCTTAACATGTTGCATGAAATGTCACGCACGCATATTACTAATATACTACGCAATACCGTAACTGTCAGGCTTTGGATGAATCAATTTGTACAATAGATAATTAAAAGCATGTTTTGGTCAAAAAAGTATCAACCGGCCGGCCGGAACAGCATTATACTTTTGCAGTTTGAAAATCCAGGTTCTCAGTAATGCGTTTTCCTTTTTCAGAAAAATTAACCATATACTGATGAATTCTTTCTATGGCAGTTTCCAGGTTAGTGTTGTTGAGGTTGATGTTAAGCAGGTCTACAAACCACGGCGTTTTTACTTCGCACTGCACATATACTTTGGCAATTTCGGCTGCAATTGGCAGCGTAGTGAATTTAGACTGTTCATGTACATCCTTATTGTTTGCCTGCAACAGCTTATCATACTCTTCTTTAAGAATGCGGTCAAATAAGGCGGCAGAAAAAACATCTCCTTTTTTTACACCCGTAGCAGCATCGTCTTCTGTAAGTGCCGCTCCTTTATGCACCCATTCCCACAGAATACTCAGCCTGATTTCACCGGTAGCCATGTCTTCCATTAAATACAGGATATCATCATTGCCAAAAAAATCGGCTGCTTTGAGGGCCGCAGCCTGCATGCCCTGTCCAAATGCATTGCCATACTGCAGCGCCACGCTTGCGAGGTTGCGCGCTCCGCGGATGGTTCTGTTAGCCGGCTCAAGCTGAACAAGTCCCTCTGCATCTTCCGTAGTATAGGTTAACGGCGGAAATTTCCGACCCAATTGATTGGGCGCTCCTGCTGTCTCCCATACGGGCCTTACAATATTCACCATTTTCCAATGCGCCACCCATTTTCCGCTGGCGCCATCCCGCTGTTCACGCTCCGCACCGGCCACCGCTTTTTTCATACTGGCCGATACCCCTGCTGCTGAACCTACCGGAATATTGGGTTCCATTCCGCCCTGCCATAGCGCAAAATTGCCATTGCTGTCCGCCGTATTCACGGCTCTTCTTACGCGGTCTTCGTATTTGGCCATGTACCCATAAGTCATCGTAATATCTTCAATATTGGGGTTGATGAAACTTTTATCCCATGCAAGCGCATCGGAAACGCTGTTGATATAATCCCAACGGCCTGTATTGTAGCCTACAAAATGCTTACCCAGCGCAGCACGGATTTCCATTAGCTGGTAGGTAGCTTCCAGTTGTTCTACCAGCACATATACTTTTATGGTGCCCGCGTCCAGTGATAATTGTTTCTCCAGGGAAAGCAGCATATCATTCCATACGGCTGCTTCACCGGCCGTTTGTATTTTAGGCAAATACAAGACAATAGATGAACCGTTTTTTTGCAATGCTTTATAATTGTTCGTCACATACAAACACGTATCAACAATAGAAGCAGCCATGGCAATACCGTCTCCGTCCCGGATATGCCTGTCGTCAAGATGCAAACCCCTGGCGCGAAAAATTCTTGTGGTAAAATTCAATTGCTCTTTCCAGTTGCTGATGATTGTTTTACCAAGAAATCCTTTTGCCCAACTGTTCATTTCCGCTGCAACTTTTTCAGCCGCTTGTAAAAACACCGGATCACTGTGAATAGCCAGTTTCAGGTTGCGCTGGTTATCCAAAGACATGGCATTGATTTGCCCGAGCGCGTCTTCTCCGTCAAACATCCAACCATCTGCGCCAGATAACAACGCATAAGCAACATTGCGGATGCCGCTTTCAAGCGGAGCATTTGGCCTGGCAGCGGGACCGGTTCCCTGTATCCACTGCCTTTGCAAATCAGACGGCATGACGGCGCCTTCAAATTTACCATCCCTGGCATCCTGCACTTTTATTGATGTACCCGGTATGAATGAACCAGGCTCAAGAAATCCGATACGTGTTTTTGACTGACTGCGCTCATTTCTTTTGCGCATACGTGTATCCATCGCTTCTTTTATCACTGCATTAAAACCCTGTAACGCATCAATGGCAGCCAATGCTTCCGGTGTATATACATCGCTGTATTGTTCCCGCAGACCATTACGAATGATAATACTATTCATTATTACAAATTATTTAAATGGATGTATATGATTGGCGGAAACTTTATTGACTGGTTTTTACTTTTACCACCACTTTTTTTACTGTTTCGGATCCTTTAACTTTAATAGCGCCGCAATGCGCATCTTTTTCGGGGAAAAGAATAAATAGGGTGGTCGAATCCGATAAATAATATTGCCCGTTGGCATCGTAAAACGCAATATCCTTTGCAGCGTCGTACTCTTTTTTGATAACTGCTGTGGCATACGGTGCAATCCCTATCAATTCCCTGCCGGAGATAACACAATGGATGTCTGCATATGCTTTATGCGCTTCAAACATTACGTCCTCCTTGTTTTTAGAGGGTCCTTCCGTTACATTAATATATACATCATCTCCATCTATTGGGTAGCGGCCGGGTGTAAGCGCCGGCAAATTTGTTTTTTTCAGGTAGGCAAAAGCCAAATCCCACCTGGCTTTATTGGCATGATACTGTCTTGCAAATTCGGCTTTATTGATAGTACCAGCGGGTTTGCGCTGCAATCCATTCAGCCATTGTTTACTGTTGTACCACTTATTGATCTCTTTCGTTGTTTGTTGCGCCTTGCAGGAGATTGTCAACCACCCGGGCAACAGGCAGAGGCTAACAAAAAGAAATCGTAGTAGATTTTTCATATTCTTTCAATGAGATAACAAACTTAGTCAAAAGCAGGTGATTAAAAAGTATACAATAACAGGCCATACCCCACTCCCGCAGGATCGGCAGTATTGGCAAACTGAAAAGCCATGTGTTTGCCGTCGGTAGCAATTACCGGGTTGGACGCCTTGCCTCCTTCATAATCGTTGAAATGTGTAAGCCGTACAAAATTACTGCCGGTGCCATCCAGTTTTAATTTCCAGATATCAATATTCCAGGGACCACGCCGGCCACCGAGCTGATCACATTGCCGGTCGGCTTCCACACAAGTATATTTTCCATCAGGAAACAGCCCTTCACATTCATTGTAGGTGCCGGCTTTTTGCGAATGATTGACTACCTGTTTTGTCGTAAGATCGATGGTCATCACAGCAGCCATGTGGTTAGGCTCGTAACAGGTGAAGGTCATTTTTGTATCATTGTCAAAAAAATCCTGCGCTTCAATGGTACAGGTGCTGTCTGCGCTTTCGTAAACGATCTGTTTATTCACGATTTTAGGTACACCATTGCTGAGATCAAGTTCCGCCACCACCAGCCTGGAAGCACCCCTGTTTATTTCCGGATACTGCGCATGAACCTGTGAATAGGCAATTTTTACTCCCTTTTTGGAAATAGCCATGCCCTCGCTCATTTTTTCATTGAACCGGATTGGTTTTGAACCTGGTTGTTTGCTCAGGAACCAGAGTTCGTTATCGCGCTGGCGGCTGGTATTGATATCAGTAAATTTTTCCGGGCCGATAAGGATATAGTCGCCGGTAGACAAATGCATTACCCTTAAAAATGCAGCGGCCGGCACATTACAGGTCAGGCATTTTATCTGTCGCGTTTGCAGGTCAACCACCATGGCATCACCGAAACTCTTGCTCATAAAAGCAATCCGTTTATTATCCGGTGAAAAATCCGCCCGCTCTCCAAAACTGGTCAGCACCTGAATGTTGGCAGGTAAATGATCCAATGGACTGCCGGATTTGCGTTGTACTGTTTGCGCAATCGCCGCGCAGGAACCAATCAACATAATGGTCACACAAATAAATTTCATATGTAGGCTGTTTGAAAGTACTCAATGTCCGTCCCCTAAATATTAGATTTTGTGGCGCCGGATTTTTTCTGCGGAATGAGGTGGGTCTATTCACCACCGGCTTGAAATTACATAGAATTATCATTCGGTGATTGCCGGAAAAAAATAGCGGTTACCCTTTCGGGCAACCGCTGATAAACCACGGAGAAAACTACTGCGTTGCAACTGGGATGCTTGCCTTAACATATTGCAAACCCCTGTCCTGCTTAAGACGGCAAAGATGGCTCACTATATAAAGATGATCGACTTCCCGGCCCCAATCAATACTTAATTTGTAGTATCGTGTATAACCCTGTTAAAGCTTCGTGCGTAAAAAATTGGATATGCTGCGGTTTATTTGTAATATAGCATGAACCAATTCTTCCCTCTACCCGTTATGAAACCGGTATTTCTTTTTTCTTTTTTACTGGCTTCATGTTGCGCGGCAAATGCACAATCACGGACTATCGACAGCATTTGTCAGATTATACGACAGGCACCGGATGCCGCCACCAAACTCAAAAACATATTTTGGTTGAATGAGCACGCGGTGAACCCAGACACATTACTGCCCTACATTATTGAAGCCGAGAAAATCACCAAGCAAACCGGTAACGAAGCAGATGCCGCAAGGGCCAGTTTTTGCAGGGCTACTTATTATGCACGCAAGGAGTATATAGACAGCGCGCTGCCCATTATGAACCGTCTTGTTGAAAAATTCATGCACAACCAGGAGCGACAGGCAATGTATTTGGCGTTTCTGTTTTTCAGGGCAAAAATTTATGACCGTGCCAACCAGTATAGCAAGGCAGTGTATGCACTGGTACAAGTAGTACAACTGGCAGAACAACAACACGACACTGCTATCCAGATACAGGCAAAAACGGGCATCGGCTGGGTGCAGATGGAAATGGAGCAATACCGCGAAGCGCTCAAATGGTTTCAAAAGGCGCGGCACACATCACCTAACAAAATTTATTATGAAAATTACAGCGCATTGTACAGCAATACGGCAACAGTTTACAATGCGCTATTGATACCCGATTCCGCTGCGCTGTACATTGACACGGCCATTACCATTGCACGCCGCAGCGAAAACAGCCTTTTCCTGGCAACTTCATTAAGCATGCAGGCGAAAATTTTTATTGCGGCCAAAAAACCGGCATTGGCTGAGGCATCGCTGAAAGAAGCCCTGGAGATCAGGAGACAAATAAATGACCCCTTCTATACGGTGTATGATATGAGTACGCTGGCCAGTTATTATGCCCATAATAAGCAACCAGACAAAGGCATCAAACTCTGCCGCGAGGGCATTGCGCTGGCCCGGCAAAGCGGACTAACTTCTCAATTGATGATGATGTACCGCTCGATGGCCGAAAATTATTTGGCCAGCGGAAACACAAAAGAATATAGTACCACACTGGAATATATCATTGCTTTAAAAGATTCTTTCAATGCAATCAATTCAACCAAACAGATTGCAGAATTACAGGCAAACAACGAAGTACAAAAAAAAGAAATCACCATTACTGAACAGCAGTTAAAGCTTACGAAAAAGAATTACTGGCTTACCGGCTCACTAATTTTTGCGCTCATGGCCGGGACGATTATTTTGCTGGCATTTGAAAATTTCAGACGCAAGCAAAACACCCGGATGACACTGGCACTGGAAAAGGAAAAACAGATTGCGGCAAGATCTGTGCAGGAAGCCGAAGAACAGGAACGCAAGCGCATTGCCGCAGACCTGCATGATAATATCGGGGCGTATGCATCCGCGATCAGGGCCAACGTGGAGAAATTATCACCCGAACAACCGGGCGCTCCCAGCCAGGTGGTGCAGAACCTGCGCCAGCATTCACAGGAAATCATAGACTCTCTGCGTGACACCATCTGGGTATTGAATAAAGATCATGTTACGCTGACCGGGGTCAGCGACCGCATTAAAACCTATATTGGTAAAATACAGCCTTCTTACAGCCAAATTGTATTCACTTTTCATGAAGCAATAGAACACGATGTGCGTATGCGTTCACAAACAGCGTTGAACATTTTCCGTGTTGCGCAGGAATCAGTGCACAACGCCCTTAAACACAGCCACGCGAAAAATATCTGCCTGGATATCAGGAGCAACAGTCATTCTTTACAAATGATCATTACCGATGATGGACAGGGCATGCCTGCAAGTGCCCGTCCCACCGCGGGTAATGGCATCGCCAATATGCATGCCCGTGCAGCAGAATCCGGATTACAGCTATCAGTTCATAGCACCACCGGACAGGGCACATCGGTACAAATTGAACTGACTAACATAAATTAAGTATTGCCGGAACCCACCAGCCGGTTTACCTTACCCGCAAATTTGCCGCATGAACAAGAAAATACGGATAGGCATTGTAGACGATAAAGCCATCAACCGCAACAGTATCGCCGATAAAATCAGGCAATACGCGCAACTGGAACTTTGCTTCACGGCAGTAAATGGTGATGATTGCCTGGAACAACTCAAAGGATTACCCCTAAATAAATTTCCCGACCTTATTTTTATGGACCTTGAGATGCCCGGTCTTGACGGTATTCAAACCATCTCCATTGCCCGTGTGCTTTACCCTGAAATCTTTTTTCTTGTTTTAACCATTTTTGATGATGACGATAAGATTTTTGATGCCATTAAAGCCGGCGCGCACGGTTATCTGTTGAAAGACGAGACGGCATCCGCATTGCACAGCGCCATTCTGACCACCGTGGAAGATGGTGGCGCACCGATGAGTGCTCCCATTGCCCGCCGTACACTGCAATTGCTGAGTCTTGGCGAACGCCCGGAAGCGACCAATAACAGCAACAGCGAAGAAAACTTTCCTGGTACTGTGCTAAGCGACCGGGAAAAAGAAATCCTTCAATTAATTGTTAATGGATACGACGCCAAACGGGTGGCTGCCAGCCTGGGCATCAGTGTATTTACCATACGTAAACACATCGCCAATATTTACCAGAAGCTTCATGTAAACAACAAGGCCCAGGTTATCAGCCTGGCGCACCAGAAAAAATGGAAGCTTTAATGCATGTATCCCTTACGGGTAACCATCAAATAACCTGCAACCAACCGGCCCATGCCATGTTCTAATGGCAGACTTCATTCATTCCTGTAATTTTGTGTTGCATTCATTCATGCTATACCACAAAATATGACTGTACGTATTTTTATCACCGGCGGCACGTTCGACAAGGAATACAATGAGCTAAATGGCGAACTTTTTTTTAAAGACACCCATATGGCCGAGCTGTTGAAACTCGGACGGTGCCGCATTGAAACAGTAATTGAAAAGTTGATGCTGATAGACAGCCTGGAAATGACGGATGATATTCGCGACCAGATTGTAACCCGCTGCCGTGATTGCGCAGAAAATAAAATTGTTATAACGCATGGTACAGATACCATGACGGATACCGCCAAAATGCTGGCAGGCGTGATTCAACACAAAACCATTGTACTCACCGGCGCCATGATACCCATTGCTTTTGGTAGTTCTGACGGATTATTTAATCTGGGCAGTGCGTTGGCCTATGCTCAAGCTTTACCGCCTGGGATTTACATTGCTATGAACGGTCGTTTCTTCCCCTACGATAACGTGCGTAAGAACCGCGCAACCGGTGTATTTGAAGAGATTGCAGTAGCTAAATAAAACTCAGTTACCATTGGGTTGGTGTAAAACCTCCGGTTTCTATCACAATTGGCCTACATTTGCCGCATGATCAAATGGCTGGCGATATTATTGTTTCTTGTAACGGCTATCAGCACATTCGTTCCCTGTTGCATTGACTATGGGTGTGCAAAGAATTTGTCGTTGAATACAGGCAATCACCGCCAGCAGCATGAAGACAAAGGAAGCTGCTCTCCCCTATTCGCATGCGGCACCTGTGCTCCTGCCGTCTTATTGGCATCGCAGCCCATGCTCATCATTCCTGAATTGTTAATTGAAAAAGAACAGGCAGGTTTTATTTCTTTCAGTCTTTCCACCTATCACAATCCACTGTTTCAGCCGCCCCGGTTACATTGCTAATCATAGTATCAGCAACTTTATTTAGCAAACATAACTCAAACAAAAGATGCAGCATTTCCTTTTAGGATTGATGCTATGCGCCGCTATGCACAACGCGGTTGCACAGCATACTTTGAAGGCTGTTATACTGACAGCAGAAGAAAAGTCGCCGCTGGCACAAGCCACCATTCTTTGGAAACAACAAAACAAATCCCTTATTGCAGACAGCGCCGGCTTAGTAACCATGCAAAATATCGCAACCGGAAAACAGACGTTTATTATTTCATACACGGGCTTTAAAGAAAAAATAGTCAACTATATCTTTCCATTAGCGGGCTCGACCAGGGTGCGCATAGAATTGGAAAAAGAGGAAGAAGAGGAAGTAGTGGTCACTGCAACGCGCATCAGCAGACGCATTGCTAATATTCCCACCCGCGTAGAAGTGATTTCAGGCGAAGAATTGGCGGAAAAAGCGAACATGAAGCCCGGAGATATCCGGATGATGCTGAATGAAAGCACGGGCATTCAGACCCAGCAAACATCTGCCACCTCATTTAATGCAGGCATCAGGATACAGGGGCTGGATGGGCGATACACGCAATTACTCAAAGACGGATATCCATTGTATGCAGGGTTTGCAGGAGGATTGTCTATTTTACAAATACCGCCGCTTGATTTGCGGCAGGTGGAAATCATCAAAGGTTCTGCTTCTACGTTGTACGGCGGCGGTGCCATTGCAGGCCTGGTGAACCTGGTATCAAAAACGCCCGGCGAAAAAAGAGAACTGAACTTCCTGGTAAATGGCACTTCAGCCGGGGGAATGGACCTGAGTGGTTTTTATAGTAAGCGCAACAAAAAATTGGGTGTAACATTACTTGCTTCAAGGAATAGCAATACACCTTACGATCCTGCAGATATCGGCTTTACGGCTATTCCAAAATTTGAACGGTATACCTTCAATCCGCGGTTATTTCTATATGGCAAAAAAACGTCGGCAGATATCGGAATAACGTATACTGCTGAAAACCGCATAGGCGGCAGCATGCATTATATAAAAAATGACGGGAATGGTTTTTTTGAGAAAAATAAAACCGATCGCATTGTCACCCAATTGGGCATTGCGCATCAATTAAATGATCATTCCACCGTTCAATTCAAAAACAGCTATAGCCATTTTAACAGAACCATTAGCACAATGGGTTATCAGTTCAGTGCCCTGCAGCAGTCTTCATTTTCTGAACTGACGTGGAACAGAAAAGGAAAACAGGCGGATTGGGTCATCGGCGTTAATCTGTTAACTGATGATTTAAACGATAAGTTAGCAGGGCCTGACCCTTCCCGAAGTTATCATTACAATACGGCTGGGTTATTTATGCAAAACGCGTGGACAGTTTCAGATAAACTGGTGCTGGAAACCGGTTTGAGGGGCGATTATGTAAATGGATTTGGTTTGGAGTTGTTACCAAGGGTGTCAGCAATGATCAGGGTATCGCCAAAATTAACGACCCGTATCGGTGGCGGATTTGGTTACAAAACGCCCACTATTTTTACAGAAGAAGCAGAGCGGCTGCAATTCCGGAATCTTATACCCATCAATTCAGCACTATCGAAAAATGAACGCTCGGCCGGCGGCAATTGGGATATAAATTACAGCAGCAGTTTTGGAAAACTCAGGGTAAGCATCAATCACCTGTTTTTTTATACCCGTTTGAATCATCCGCTGGTGATGGTAAATACAACCGGTGGAAAATTTCAATTGCAAAATGCCAACGGACATTTTGATACAAGAGGAATGGAAACCAATCTTCGTTTTATTTATGGGGATTTCAAACTGTTTATTGGATATACATACACCGATGCCAATACGCATTTTAATAACGTGAAAGCATGGTTGCCATTGACGGCGCGGCACCGGTTGAACAATGTGCTGATGTATGAGAAAGATGAAAAATGGAAACTGGGTGCGGAAGCCTATTACTTCAGCCCGCAGCAATTAACGGATGGCAGCCGGGGAAGGTCTTACTGGATTTTCGGCTTTATGGCTGAACGATCATGGAAGAAATGGTCGTTATTTATCAACTTTGAAAACTTTACGGATACAAGGCAGTCCAAATCCGGTGCTATTTATACAGGCACAACCATCAATCCTGTTTTCAGTGATATTTATATGCCGGTAGAAGGCTTTGTAATGAACGGAGGTATAAAAATCAGGTTATAAAAAGTCAGGTCACCGCCATAAAAACAGACAACTGGCCGATGGTAAAATGAATTCAATTTAAAGGACGTTCAAACATATTTATTCAAAAAATTTTCTTAAACAATTGAAAATCAAGACTAAATATTTTATCATTAATTTTACTAATATTTTTAGTATTCTTGTGCTCAGTAAATAGCCCACTTATGATGAAAACAAGTTACTATCAGATTGAATTAAAAGCAGGCTTTCCTTCCCCGGCGATGGACTACCAGGAAGAGCGAATTGATTTAAACAAGGTATTGATTGAGCATCCATTGTCTACTTTCATTGTTGAATGCACCGGAGACAGCATGTTAAATGCATTTATTCCTCCCAAAGCCAAGCTGGTTGTTGACAAATCACTCACCGCAAAAAATGGTGATATTGTTGTTGCGGTTATGAATGGCGACTTTACCGTAAAATTTCTGAAGAAAAATGATGTTAAATGCTGGCTGGTACCCGGCAACACTAAATACAAAGAGATAGAAATCACTACTGAAATGAATCTTCAAATTTGGGGCGTTGTTACAAAAATCATCATTGATCCCAAAGACGTAAGAAAATGTATGCTTTAGTGGATTGTAATAATTTTTACTGTTCCTGTGAAAGGGTTTTCAATCCAAAATTAGAGGGACGGCCCGTCGTTGTGTTGAGCAATAATGATGGCTGCACCATTGCCAGGAGTGAAGAAGCGAAAAAACTGGGTATCGTAATGGGCACACCGGCCCACTTGATTGAAGACGTTTTTACAAAACACAATGTGGCTGTTTTCAGTTCCAATTACACCCTTTACGGCGACATGAGCGACCGCGTAATGAAGACATTTGCCAGCTTTGTACCACGCCTGGAAATTTATTCCATTGATGAGGCGTTTCTGGATTTGCATGATCTGTCTTATACCAATCTTCTACAATTGGGTGTAACCATGCGGAAAACAGTTCAGCAAAATACCGGCATACCCATAACTGTAGGTATTGGCGCAACAAAAACACTGGCGAAGATGGCGAATCGGTATGCCAAAAAAAAACATAAAGACACGGGCGTTTTTTGGGCGGCAAATGAACTGCTCACCCGTGAAATGCTGGAAGCTACAGAGGTAGGCGATATCTGGGGTATCGGACACCAATATAACATGTTCCTAAAGCGGCACGGCTTTCATACAGCCGCTGATTTTACAAAAGCACCGGATGAGTGGGTAAGAGCAAAAATGTCTGTAGTGGGCCACAGGTTGCTTAATGAGCTTAAAGGAATGCCCTCCATTGACTGGGAATTTGAACCGTCTGCAAAAAAAGCAATTTGCACGTCCAGGAGCTTTGGCCGCCTTTTAACCAGGAAAGAAGATATTACTGAAGCGCTGGTAAACCACGCCGCCACCTGCGCGCTGAAATTGAGGGAACAAAAAACTTGCTGTAATACGGTCCACGTTTTTATCAATACTAATCCGCATAAAACAGCAGAAACACAGTATGCGCGTTCTATCAATGTTGAATTGCAGTCTTCCTCCAATAACACTTCAGAAATTATAAAAGCAGCGGTAAAGGGTTTTAATACTATTTACGCAACCGGGTACCGTTTTATGAAATGCGGTGTTATAGTTATGGACCTGGTGCCGGAAAGCCAGGCGCAGGTAAGCATTTTCGACGGCGCCGATCATACAAAAAACCGCGTGGCAATGACGGCGATGGATAAAGTTAACCGGTCTTTAGGCAAAGAAATTGTAAGGGTGGCTGTGCAGGGTTTTGAAAAAAAATATAAATTAAGAGCCGATCATTTATCCGCGAAATATACAACTGATATAAACCAGGTGTTAAAAATAAAGATTTAATGCTACAACCGTTTGAACCATTAAAATTGATCTATTTGCAAAAACTGGTGCAACTCAGGAAGTTTTTATTGGTATCGCAAACCTATCACCGGGCTGCAGATCATTTTACCGGTACAGCAAAACAACATTTATTATTTTCCGATTATAGCGACGAAGGCCTGGCCAAGATTCATTTTAACGCAGTGCGGCATGATAAATATGCCGCCATTCTGGACTTAAGAAAACCTGCGCATTACAATAAGATAGCAGATATGCTTACAACTGACTCCCAATACCTCCCCTTTTGGGCCGTCGTTAGAAGTACCGCCGATTTGGAAAAAAGGATAAATACCGCTTATAAAGACAATATGCGGGCCTACATCAAACAGCATACCACCTGGAGAATAGGCGGGGGTGAAACAATAAAACCGGCTCTAGCCGTTATTTTTGGGGAACTTTTCATTACCTTAAAGTATGCGGGTCAAACGCTCAAAATAAAATTTTCCGATATAGAGGAGCCGCATGATTTCCGGGAAGACATTAACAAGAAAAGTACCGGAGAACTCACAGGGCTTTTATTACAAAAAGAAGAAGAATGGATGGAAACAAATCAGGATGTAATGAATGCAAATACCAAATTAAAAGAAGAAATCCTGTATATAAAAACCCTGTTGGAATTCAGATCTAAACATTTGCCTGACTAAGATTTTATATGTGCTATGATATTTCATTTACAGTTCACATAAACGAATTATCGGATTACTTTCCCGACCTGATTTTTGATATGCAGATTGACCTTGATTTTGACGCTTCAATAGGCGCACATATCATGGGCCATTCTTACAACGACCACCCGGTTATTTACCGCAGCCAGGAAGATAAAAAGCTTCATTGCCGGCCAATGGAATGGGGTTGTATACCGTTTTATGTAAAGGATGAAAAGCAGTTTCTAAGACAGCGGGCAAGCATGCTCAATGCCAGAAGCGAAAGAGTACTGGAAGACAAAGCCAGTTATTGGTATAAAATAAGAAACCGGCGCTGCCTTATTCCGGTAAATGGCATTTATGAGCACAGGGCCATAAAGGGCTGGAAAAAGAAAGTGCCGTATTTTGTAAAACTTAAAGAGCAGGCCATGTTCTTCCTGCCAGGATTATATTCTGTAGCAGAATTACCAGACACTGCTACCGGCGAAATGATCAAACGCTGGAGTTATACAATCATTACAAGGAGCGCGAATTCGGTAATGAGAGACATCCATAATGACGGCGATAATAAAGGCCGTATGCCGTTGTTTTTGCCGCTTGACTTAGCAAAAAAATGGGTCGCTGAAGAGTTAACGGGAGAAGATTACCAGGCCATCTTAGCATTTGAAATGCCGTCAGAAGCGCTTGACTATTGGCCGGTTTTTACCATACGCAGCCCCAAAGGCAGACCTGATGATAAATTGAAAAATGATCCCTGGGAATGGGAAATGTTACCTGCATTAGGGCAATTGAATCCAGACTAATTAAGATTGTGCACAGCAACCTTTGCTCCTTTCCATCCTTACATGCTATAATAGCAACAATATTTCGTTTATGCAAATGGCATAAAAAAAGGTTTCAGCAAATCTGCTGAAACCCTTACTAATGGTTCGTGACCGCGTCAGGATTCAAACCTGAAACCTTTTGATTCGTAGTCAAATGCTCTATTCAGTTGAGCTACGCAGCCATTTTTTTTAACCGGGTGGCAAATATAGAACATTTATCAAACAGGAAAAAATTGAAACATAGTTAATCTAAAATATAGCTATAACTGTAAAAGAAAATAGCCCGGAACGATTACACCGGGCTATTAATATATAATTGATTAGCAAGTAATTAATGCGCTCCGAATTGGTAGAATACACCTGCCTGAAAAACCCTGTTGTGCACGCCAGGTGTGTTGGCTACATCATTTATGTTGCTGATGCCAAGATTGTACCTCGCGTCTACCCCAAAGCCGCTGGGTGTTACATAGCCGAGCCCAAATACCCAGGATGCTTCCACAGGTTTCATGTTGTCTTTAATGTCGGTACTGGTTTTCCCTGCTTTCTGGCTGGCTGCTGCCAAAATACCCAACTGCGGACCGGTCTCTAACCTGAAGCCATCGCCCACCATAAACTGACCCAGCACCGGCAGGTTAATATAATGCAGGTTAATGCGGGAGCTTTGGTTGGCCAAAGTGTATTTATAACCCTGGTTAGAATACAGGATTTCGGGTTGCAATGCAAAATATTTGTTCACATGAATATGCGCCAATCCCCCTGCGTGGAAACCAACCTTGCCGTCTACATCGCCGGCGGTAACGCCATTTTCTACATGTATAGTTGAAACGTTCACGCCTCCTTTGATGCCGAATGCTACCGTACCGTCTGTGTTTTTATGATTTCTTGATTGCGCCTGCATAGATACAACACTTAACGTCATTGCACCTGCAAATAAGATAGTTTTCATTGTGGTGTTTTTAGTGAAGAATGATTTGCTACACCACACCAACCAAAATACATACCATTAAACACCAGGCGATCAATAAGCTGCAGCCAACAAAAAAATGCCACAAAACTGCGCAGATATTGCACACTTTGTGGCGTTTTTGCTATACTGTTAAAGGAATTAACTTTCTTATCCCATCTCCCGTCCATAACTCATAATTCTCAACTCATAACTATCAACTCTCTTTCATAAACGGATAGCTGTAATCCGTTGGCGGATTGAATGTCTCTTTTATGGTACGGGCGCTCAACCAGCGGTAAAGATTTAAAATAGATCCTGCTTTATCATTGGTACCGCTCGCGCGCGCACCGCCAAATGGCTGCTGGCCTACTACCGCGCCCGTGGGTTTATCATTGATATAAAAATTACCAGCAGCGTTGCGCAGCCTGTTGGTAGCAAGTTCTACGGCATTTCGGTCCTGTGCAATGACGGATCCGGTTAATGCATAAGGCGAAGTGCTGTCCACCACATCTATTATTTTTTCAAATCCATTGGCAGGATACACATACACCGTTAATACCGGCCCGAAGATCTCTTCGCACATGGTTACAGATTTCGGGTTCTTTGTTTCAATTACGGTAGGCTGAATAAAATAACCGCTCTTCTTATCACATTTACCGCCTGCCCAGATAGTTGCCTTGGGATCTTTTTTAGCATTGTCGATATACGATTTGATCTTGTCGAAACTTTTTTCATCAATGACCGCGTTGATGAAATTGCTGAAATCGTCTACCACACCCATTTTAAAACTCTTAATCCCATCCACCAGTTTTTTCCTGACTTCCTCTGCCAGGTTAGAGGGAATATAAGCGCGCGAAGCAGCAGAACATTTTTGCCCCTGGTATTCAAAAGCGCCGCGCAACAAGGCCGTTGCTACTACATCTGCATTGGCTGATTTGTGTACCAGTACAAAATCCTTTCCACCGGTTTCTCCCACGATGCGCGGATAAGTTTTATACATGGCCATGTTTTTGCCAATGGTCTCCCACATATTATGGAATACACCTGTACTACCGGTAAAATGTACGCCTGCAAAATCACGGTGGTTAAAACATATCTTTCCCAGCGTAGGGCCATCTACATACACCAGGTTAATAACACCCGCCGGCAATCCTGCTTCCTTGAGAACACGCATGAACATTTGCGCAGCAAACACCTGCGTATTGGCGGGCTTCCACACTACCACATTCCCGCACATAGCAGCACTGGTGGGCAGGTTACCGCCGATAGCAGTAAAATTGAAAGGCGTTATTGCAAGTACAAATCCTTCCAGCGGACGATACTCCAGGCGGTTATGTATACCCGCGCTGCTGATGGGTTGCTGGCGGTAGATTTCACTTAAATAATGCACATTGAAACGAAGAAAATCTATCAGTTCACACGCCGAATCAATTTCGGCCTGGTAGGCATTCTTGCTTTGGCCCAGCATGGTAGTACCGTTCATGTAGGGTCGGTACGTGGTAGCAATCAGGTCGGCCGCACGTAAAAATATATTGGCGCGGTTTTCCCAGCTCATGGCTGCCCAACTTTCTTTTGCAGCCAGCGCCGCGTCAATGGCCTGTTGTATATGTTTCGCCTCACCTTCATGGAAATGGCCGAGCGTATGCGCAATCTCGTGAGGCGGGTGAAGCGTTATCTTTTTATTGGTACGCACTTCCTTGTCGCCGATATACATGGGAATATCAGCCTGTTGTTTTTTCAACTCCGTCAATACTTCTTTCAATCTTTTTTTCTCAGCAGAACCCGGCGCATAAGACAACACCGGTTCGTTTGCAGGCAACGGATATGAAAAATAACCAAGGTTCATGTTATATCATTTAATTGTTAATAGAGGTAATCGTTATTGCGATCATGACTATCAATAATCAGATATACCTCTTCATTATTTTGACATTGGTGATAGCTGCATTGCCTTCAACCAGGCCGTTCGCAATACCGGGATTTATGAACTGGCTGCTTCTTTCTCCATCATCAGATAGGCTTTGATAAAACCATCCAGCTCGCCATCCATTACAGGTTGTACATTGCCCACTTCATAATCAGTACGGTGGTCTTTTATCATTTTGTACGGATGAAACACATAGCTGCGTATCTGGCTGCCCCATTCTATTTTCTTCTTGGAACTGTTCACCGCATCCTTCAACTCATTCTTTTTACGCAATTCCAGCTCGTACAAACGGCTGCGCAGCATTTCCATGGCACGCTCACGGTTGCCCAATTGCGACCTGTCCTGCTGACATACCACCACAATACCCGTGGGTATATGCGTTAACTGCACCTTGGTTTCCACTTTGTTTACATTTTGTCCGCCGGCGCCACCGCTGCGTGATGTTTCCATTTTTACATCAGCCGGTTTTATATCTATGTGAATGGTATCATCTACCAGCGGATACACAAATACAGAAACGAATGAAGTATGACGCCTGGCATTGCTGTCGAACGGCGAAATGCGCACCAGGCGGTGTACACCGCTTTCTGCTTTCAGGAATCCATAAGCAAACGGACCATCAAACTGAAGGGTGGCGGTTTTTATGCCGGCACCATCACCCCATTGCCAATCCAGTTCACTAACGGCCCAACCTTGCTTTTCACCATACATGCGGTACATACGCGCCAGCATTTCGGCCCAGTCCTGGCTTTCCGTGCCACCGGCACCACTATTAATTTGTAATACCGCAGGCAGGTTGTCTTCGGGCTGATTCAGCGTAGCTTTGAACTCCGCATCTTCAATCAGTTCCGCGGCTTTGGTAAAGGCTTCGCGGGTCTCTTCCTCGGTAGCATCGCCCGATTTCCAGAAGTCGAACAGCACGGCAAAATCTTCCACGGCAGATTCGGTCTGCTCGTACAACTTTACCCAGTACTCGTTCTGCTTGATGTTCTTGAGTATCTCCGTAGCCCTTTTGTTATCATCCCAAAAGCCCGGACTCAGCGAGAGCTGTTTTTCGTCATTGATTTTATATCGTCGGTTAGCGACGTCAAAGAAACCTCCCCAGGACGGTCAACCGATCCCTCATACCCTTGATTTGTTCTTGTGTCATAGCGGCAAAGATAGGGTAAATGTGGAGATGTGAGGAATGTGATGAAATGTGATGAATGTGATGAATGTGATGAATGTGATAAATGTGATGAATGTGATAAATGCTTTCGCTTCGTTTTGCAGTAAGGGTCTTACGTTGGTTTGGCTGAAATGCGTGGTGCTTGAATCCGCCAGACCAAGGTCAGACGGGTGTGGTGATGGTCTTACGTTCGTCTGAACGAAATGCGTGGTGGTTAAATCCGTCAGACCAAGGTCGGACGGGTGTGGTGATGGTCTTACGTTCGTCTGAACGAAATGCGTGGTGGTTAAATCCGTCAGACCAAGGTCGGACGGGTGTGGTGATAGTCTTACGTTCGTCTGGCTGAAATGCGTGGTACTTGAATCCGTCAGACCAAGGTCAGACGGGTGTGGTGATGGTCTTACGTTCGTCTGAACGAAATGCGTGGTGGTTAAAT
>JADMIO010970522.1_pt1 | contig 55947 bp, 43 predicted proteins | sample 8958161 | NCBI WGS metagenome assembly JADMIO01 (sample SAMN16585339, study PRJNA669376) | soil metagenome | isolation source: Crop rotation soil | place: USA: Cullars Rotation, Alabama | collected 2011
GAGGTAGGTGTACCCTTCCAGCCCCGCCACGTAGTCCGCGATGAACGTATTCGCTTCCTGACGCGTGAGGTGCTTCGCGTTCCCCACCTTGCGACGGAATACCTGCAGCAGGTCGGACGCGCGGAACTGCACGTAGTTCAGCACCTCGGTCACGGTGTCGCCGTGCACGAGATCGGTGACGGAATACGAGTTCTCGGTGAGCCGGATGTGCACGGCATTCGTGTCACCGAAGAGATTGTGCAGGTCGCCGAGGATCTCCTGATATGCGCCTGTGAGGAAGACGCCGAGCATGTACGCCTCACCGTCGCGCGGCTCGTGGACCTCGAGGCTCTGGCTGCCGTCCTTCTCGCCGACGAAGCGGTCGATCTTTCCGTCGGAGTCGCAGGTGACGTCCTGGATGGTCGCCCGGCGCGTCGGCTGCTCGTCGAGGCGGTGAATGGGCATGATCGGGAACAGCTGATCGATCGCCCAACTGTCCGGCAGCGACTGGAACACGGAGAAGTTGCAGAAGTACCGGTCCACCAGCGATGCGTCGAGATCCTTCACGATGTCCTGGAAGTCGTCGCGATGTCGCACCACGTGCTTGGCGATCGTGTTCAGCGTGGCGAAATAGATCCGCTCCGCCATGGCGCGTCCGCGGAGCGACAGGACGCCGTTGTTGAACAGCTCGTTCGCGCGCTCCTTGTCGAAGGTGAGATCGTGATAGATCTCGCGGATGCGCCGGCGTGAGACGTTCTTTCGTTGCGCATCCCTGTTGTCCGCGACCATTTCGTGCAGGAGCGTGTGGTCGTCCTCAGTCAGCGTCGGCAGCTCGCGGACCTCGTGCGACTCGACGTCGATCACCTTGAGCAGGAGCAACGCGTGGTGTGCCGTGAGCGCGCGTCCCGACTCACTGATCAGGTGCGGCATCGGCAACTCGTGCTCCTTGCACGCCTCGGCCACCGTGTAGACGATGTCGTTCGCGTATTCCTGGAGCGAGTAGTTGACGCTGGAGTCGGACTCCGAGTTGGTGCCGTCGTAGTCCACGCCGAGCCCACCGCCAACGTCGAGGTGGGTGACGTCGACCCCCATCTGCCTCAATTCCACATAGAAGCGCGTGATCTCCTGGAGTCCGTTCTTGATGAACCGGATGTCCGTGATCTGCGAGCCGAGGTGGAAGTGGATCAGCTTGATCCAGCTGAGTTTCTCGGCCGCGCGGAGCTTCTCGATTGCCGTCATCAGGTCGGCGGAATTGAGGCCGAACTTGGACTTCTCACCCCCGCTCTCCTTCCAGCGTCCGAAGCCGCGCGACGCGAGCTTGATGCGAATGCCGACGGTGGGAGTGACGTCGAGCTCCTGCGCCACCTGGAGCAGCACGTCGATCTCGCTGAGCTGCTCGATGACGACGAAGACCTGATGTCCCAGCTTCTGGCCCATGAGCGCCAGCCGCATGAACTCCTCGTCCTTGTATCCGTTGCAGATGATCAGGTGATCGGTGTGCTCGGCGAGACCAAGCACGGCCTGGAGCTCCGGTTTGCTGCCGCACTCGAGGCCGACACTGTGGCGCGATCCAAACTCCACGATCTCCTCGACCACGTGGCGCTGCTGATTCACCTTGATCGGATACACCGTGGTGTAGCCGCCCTGATATCCAAATTCCTCGCGCGCGTTCTGGAACCGCAGGGACAATGCGTCGAGCCGGGAGCGGAGGATGTCCGAGAAGCGCAGCAGCACGGGCAGCTGAATGCCCTGCTCTTCGAGATCGCTGGCCATCTCGTACAGATCCAGCTCACGGTCGGGATGCATGGCATCCGGCCGCACAACGACGTGTCCCTTGTCGTTCACGTCGAAGAAGCCGGCACCCCACCCTTCGACGTTGTACAGGGACTTCGACGAGTCGGTGGTCCAGCCTGGCGGGGCCTCAGCGGGAACGGGTTCGGTATGCGTGGCCATTGATGCGGAAAATAACGGAGGGACGAGGCGACGGGACCCGAATGATGCTTACGGATAGAGTGTTGCCGTGCGCCAACCGTCACGCTCGCGCACGAACAGTTGCCGGTCGTGGAGCCGATTCGGCTTGCCCGTCCAGAACTCGATCGACGCCGGGAGGAGCCGGAACCCGGACCAATGCGGCGGACGCGGCACGTCGCGGCCGGCGAATTTGCGCTCGAACTCAGCAACGCGCGCATGCAACTCGTCCCCGCGGAGTGGACGGCTCTGGCTCGACGCCCACGCCCCGATCTGACTGCCGCGGACGCGCGTCGCGAAATACGCATCCGCTTCCTCGTCGCTGACGCGGCTGACCTTCCCTTCGACGCGAACCTGTCGTTCCATGATCGCCCAGTGGAAGGTCATCGCCGCCCTGTTGTTGGCGGTCAGCTCGCGGCCTTTGCGGCTCTCGAGGTTGGTGTAGAAGACAAAGCCGTCGTCATCCACGTCCTTGAGCAGGAGCATGCGCACGGACGGCTGCCCATCCGCGCTGACGGTACCAAGGGCGAAAGCAGTGGGCTCAGGTACCTGATCGCGCGGCATCCTGCGCGCGTCCGCCAGCCACTCGCGGAACAACGCGATGGGATCGGTCACCGCGCCGAGCGGCAATGGTCGATTTCGTGTGCCACGGATGCCAGATATGTTAGAGCCGAATGCTGCTCGAACGATACTACGACGAGTCACTGGCTCAAGCGAGCTATCTGATCGGATGCGAGCGCGCACGTGAGGCGATCGTCATCGATCCCAATCGCGACGTCGAGCACTACTTGCGCGCCGCACAGCGGCATCGCGTGCAGATCCGCGCGGTCAGTGAGACGCACGTCCATGCCGACTATCTCTCGGGCAGCCGCGACCTCGCGCGCGCCACGAACGCGACGTTGATGCTGTCGGCGCATGGCGGCGAGGACTGGGGATATCGATTCGCCCAGAGCGACGGCGCCAGGCTGCTGCACGACGGCGAGCACATCACGCTTGGCACGGCGCGGCTCGATGTCATGCATACGCCCGGGCATACACCCGAGCACATCGTCTTTCTGGTGACCGATCGGGCGGCGGCGGAGACGCCCATGGGCATGGTTTCAGGCGATTTCATCTTCGTGGGTGACGTCGGTCGACCGGATCTGCTCGAGCGCGCGGCAAAGGTGTCCGGCGACATGGAGCGGTCGGCGCGGGAGCTGTTCGCCTCGATCCAGAAGGCACGCGGGCTGGCGGACTATCTCCAGATCTGGCCGGGACACGGCGCGGGGTCCGCGTGCGGCAAGGCACTCGGCATGGTCCCGCAGTCCTCGCTCGGTTACGAAAAGTTGTACAACCCCGCCTTTCAGCTGCGCACAGAGCGCGAGTTCGTGCAGTGGGTGCTGGCCGACCAACCCGAACCGCCACCCTACTTCGCGACGATGAAGCGGCTGAACCGCGATGGGCCACCGCCGCGCGACAGTGGTCAGCACCGAACCGTCGGCCTCCAGGAGATCGATGCGCTGCATCGTCAGGGTGCATGGATCGTCGACATCAGACGCGCCGACGAATTTGCGGCGGGACACTATCCTGGGGCCGTCAACATTCCGGTGTCGAAGAGCTTCGTCACGTACGCGGGCACCGCGCTGACGTACGACCGTCCCATCGTCCTCATCGGACACGACGTGGAATTCGCGGCCAGCGCTGCGGCGCGGCTCGCCCTGATTGGAATGGATGACGTGGCGATTGCCACGCCCGCGGTGCTCGACGAGCTCCGCACAGGCACGCGACCCGTCGAGTCACTCGCGACGATTTCCGCCAGCGCGCTGGCAGACCGGATGGCAGGTAACGGCGTGCGCGTCGTCGACGTGCGCGGCCGCTCGGAATGGAACGAGGGCCACATTCGCGGAGCCACGCACATCTACCTCGGTGAACTGCTGGAGCGGAAGAACGAGCTCCGGCACGACGAGCCGATCATCGTGCATTGCGAGTCCGGAACGCGGTCATCGATCGGCGCGAGCCTGCTACGCGCCCAGGGATTCACGAACGTCACCAACTTTCCCGGTGGCGTCCTCGCGTGGCGCAAAGCAGGACTTCCACTCGTCCAGGGCGATTCATGATCGCACGTGTGCTGCTGCTCGTCGGGGCCTTCGCCTCGGTGGCCCCTGCTCAGGCGAACTCCTCGGCGCCGGCGACGCCCGTTGCAACGCTCCTGATTCCAGAACGCGTGTTCGACGCCGTCGATGCCCAGGTTCATCCTGGATGGGCGGTGCTGGTCCGTGGCAATCGGATCGAAGCCGTGGGACCGGCGGATCGCGTCAACGCAGCAGGGACAACCGCGATTCGGCTGCCAGGACTCACGCTGCTTCCCGGGCTCATCGAAGCGCATTCGCACCTGCTCCTTCATCCATACAACGAAACTCCCTGGGACGAGCAGGTGCTGCGCGAGCCGGAAGCGCTGCGTGTCGCACGCGCAGTGAATCACGCTCGATCCACGCTGCTCGCGGGATGGACGACGGTGCGCGACCTCGGCACCGAGGGGGCCGGCTACTCCGACGTTGGGCTCAAGCGCGCCATCGATCAGGGCATCATCCCCGGACCGCGGATGGTCGTCACGACGCGCGCGATCGTCGCGCGCGGGACGTACGCGCCCGCCGGCTTCGATCCGCGCTGGGACATCCCTCAGGGCGCGGAGGAGGCCGACGGCATCGAATCGATCACGCGGATCGTGCGTGACCAGATCCGGCGTGGCGCCGACTGGATCAAGGTGTACGCCGACTACCGCTGGGGACCGAACGGTGAGACGCGTCCAACCTTCAGCGAGGCGGAGATGCGCACCATGGTCGAGACCGCGGGCAGCAGCGGCCGTCCCGTGGTCGCCCACGCGTCGACGGCAGAAGGCATGCGTCGCGCCATCCTGGCTGGAGTCGAGACGATCGAACACGGCGACGCCGGTACCGCCGAGGTTTTTCGGCTGATGAAAGACCGCAACGTCTGCTTTGTACCGACGCTTGCCGCAGGCGATGCCATCCAGCAGTACCGCGGCTATCAACGTGGCACACAGCCCGAACCGCCGTCACTGCGCAGCAAGCGCGCGAGCTTCCGTCTTGCGCTGGATGCTGGCGTGACGATCTGCAATGGGAGTGACGTGGGCGTGTTCACCCATGGCGACAACGCGCGAGAGCTGGAGCTCCTCGTCGACTACGGAATGACCCCGACCCAGGCGCTGATGGCGGCGACGTCGAACAACGCGAAAATGCTGCACTGGCAGGATCGGCTCGGCGCCGTGAAGGCGGGACTTCTGGCCGATCTCATCGCGGTCGATGGCGATCCGACCACAGACATCTCGGCGACGCGACGCGTGCGGTTCGTTATGAAGGACGGCGCGGTGGTCGTGAATTGTCGTCCGGCGTCGTCGGGCCTATCATCCTGCGCCCCCTGACTTCCGATCCCTCCGTCGCACACCCGAGGTCACATGATGCGGTTTTCCACCATCGCACTGTTGCTTGTTCTCGCTCCCGGCACCGTCGTCGCGCAGGGCCGACAGACGACGCCGGAGCGCAATCCCGCGATCGACTTCAAGGTCGACCTTCCCGCGGACGACGCCCGCCTGACCGCGCTCAAGGCGCAGGCGATGCGCATGGTCGACAGCATGAGCACGTTCACGCAGCAGATGGTCGACCAGGTGTTCAGCTTCGCCGAGCTCGGATTCCAGGAAGAGGAAACGTCGAAATACCTCACCGGGGTTCTGGAGAAGAATGGCTTCACCATCACGCGTGGCGTCTCCGGCATCCCGACGGCGTGGACCGCCGTGTGGCGTTCGCCGGCGGGCGCGAAGCCGGTGATCTCGCTGGGCTCCGACATCGACGACATCCCGCAGGCGAGCAACAAGCCCGGCGTGGGCTACAAGGATCCGATGATCACGGGTGCTCCGGGACACGGCGAAGGCCATAACTCCGGACAGCCGGTGAACATCACCGCGGCGATCGCGGTGAAGCGGATCATGGAGCGGGAGAAGATTCCCGGAACCATCCACCTGTGGCCCGGGGTCGCCGAAGAGCAGCTGGGCAGCAAGGCGTATTTCGTTCGAGACGGCATGTTCAAGGACGTCGACGCCGTGCTGTTCACCCACGTCAGCAACGATCTGAATGTCTCGTGGGGTGCGTCCGGCTCACTTGCCATCATCAGCGCGGAGTTCTCGTTCAAGGGCTCGAGCGCGCACGCGGCCGGCGCGCCGTGGCGCGGGCGCAGCGCGCTGGATGCGGTGGAGCTGATGGACGTCGCATGGAACTTCCGGCGCGAACACCTCCGTACGCAGCAGCGCTCGCACTACGTGATCAAGGATGGCGGCGACCAGCCGAACGTGGTGCCTCCGACGGCCACCGTGTGGTACTACTTCCGGGAGACCGACGAAGCCGGCGTGCGCGGACTGTTCGCGCTCGCCGATACGATCGCGCGTGCAGCGGCCATGATGACGAGCACACAGCTCGATACGATTCGTATCCTCGGCTCCGCGTGGGACGGGTACTTCAGCAAGCCCATCGCCCTGCAGATGTTCGAGAACATCAAGACGGTCGGACTGCCGAAGTGGGATGAGAGAGATCAAACGCTCGCCCGCGGAATTCAACGGGAGCTTGGCCAGCGAGTCGTCGGACTCGACACCTCGCTTGCGAAGGAGGCCAACGGTCCAGTCCTGAATCCACAGGGCGGCGGCAGCGACGACATCGGCGACATCTCCTGGAACGTTCCGACGGTCACGTTGCGCTTTCCGAGCAACATCCCCGGCCTCCCCGGACACAATTGGGCCAACGCCATCGCGATGGCGACGCCCATCGCGCATAAGGGTGCTACGGCGGGAGCCAAGGTGCAGGCGATGACGATGCTCGACCTGTTCACCAAGCCCACCGTGCTCACTCAATCCTGGGATTTCTTCCGGTCGGTGCAGACGGCAGATCGGAAGTACACGTCGCTGATGCGCCCGGGTGACAAGCCCGCGATCTGGCTCAACCGCGACATCATGGCGCGGTATCGACCGGAAATGCGGAAGTACTACTACGATCCGACGAAGTACAAGACGTACCTCGAGCAGCTCGGCATCACGTATCCGACGGTGAAGCCGGAAAAGGCAGTGCCGTAGCGGGTCCGCGCGCGCCGGGGCGGCGATACCAGTAGGCGATGGCCATGAGGAACACGGCCGCGACCAGATCCGCCCCGATGCGTGCCGCGATCGACTCCAGACGGCGGGCGCCGTAGAGCGCAGTGCCCGCCGCGAGGATGGCGAGTGCGAGGCCGACGTGCCGCAACAACGCCAGACGCTGCGCACGTCCGGCCCACACCGCGGCGACGCTGGTGGACGCATAGTACGTCACGCGCAGCAGGGTCGCGGTGGTCTGATTGAACGCGAAGGCAATCTCCTGATGCACCCAGAGAAACGCCCACACTACCGTCGTCGCGCGCATTGCCCTGCCGAGACGCTGCTCGCCGCGCGCCAGGAATGCACTGACGGCTACGCAAGCGAGGACGAAAGCCGCGACTCCTGATGCCGATGTTGCGAATGGAGTGTATCGGTACGGAGCACGCCCGAGCAGATGACCGAGCGCCGCGAAAATGCTCCAGGCCGAACCGATCGCGCCGAGCGTCGTCCAGGAGATGCTGCGCCACAGCAGATTCAGCGCAAAGCATCCGACGCTCACGCCCGCGATGAACATCGTGAAGTGCAGCGTGTGGCCGCGCTCGATGAGAATCAGGGCAACGAGGACACACAGCACCGTCGCAAAGACTGCGGCGTCGCGCAGCGTCCCCTGCGGGGAGCGCATAACGGTCAGCAGGAAGACGGCGCCGGCTGCCGCCATCGCGAGTCCGCTGTTCCGCGCCGAGGCGTCGAGCGCCATGACGGCCGCGGCGACGAACCCGAGCGGAAGCACACCGGCATCGATCCAGTCGCCCTCATGAGCGCGTCGAACGATGGATGGGCTCTCCAGCGCGGCCACGTGATGGGTACGATCGACGAGCACCAGCCAGAGAATGCCCGCGGCCGCAATCGCGGACGCGACTGCCTCCGTCCCGATCGGCATGTTCATCCCCATCCCCGAACGGACGGCGGCGACCGTAGCAAGGGCGCCCATCGCGCGCACTCGCTCGCGACGCGCCCATCCCGATGTCCATGGCACGACGCCGGTGATCGCGAGCACCAGGGGAAACGCCATCGCGAGCAGCGGCCCGTAGTCACGTTCGTAGCCGGTCGCGAGTGCAGCGGTGTACAGTGCCACAGCCAGGAGAAACAAGCGTCCGGCAATCACCCATCGGCGCGGCCCCATGGCCTGACCCGCCGCCGTGAGCACGGCCACACCGTATGCCGCGAGCAGGAACAGATTGCTGCGGCCGCTCGACGTCACGAACGGTGCGATGGATGCGCCGCTGAAGCCGACGCTCCACAACGGTTCATCGGCTTCCATCTGCGCGAACACCGCGAGCGCGATCGACGCCGCCGCGGCCACGGCGAACGCGACCCACTCCGGCACGAGGCGCAGCGATGGTCCGGCACCCCACGCGCAGACGTGGGTCACGGCCAGCGACAAGCCGAGCAGGCTTGCCCCAAACGATCGCTCACGCCGCCGCAGGCGGAATCCGCCGACGCCCAGCCCGGCGGCGACGATCAACCCGAGCGCGATGCGCTGCGATGGCCCGAGCATGCCATTCGCGATCGCCCAGCCGAGAAAGGTTCCGACCGCCGCCAGCGCGCTGACCGTCGCCAGCACCAGCGTGCCGTATCGGCCGACCAGCGATTCGAGGTCGATCTGCTTCGGCAGCCAGTTCTGCGGCTGCAGTTCCGGTGGCAGCGAGAGCGGGGACCGCGGCGCCATGGGATGCGACGTGGAGGACCGGCTGGCGTCGGGAGCGTGTGGCTCGCCGCCTGGCCGCTCACCCCGTTGTCGTGCGAGTTCAGTCGACAGCGCCCGGACCGCCTCTTCGAGCGATGCGACGCGACGCTCGAGCTGCTCGGTCCGGTCTCGCTCGTCAGTCACGTCGGCGGACGAGAGTCAGAATCGTGTACGCGGCGACGATCTCGTTGTCCTGATTCACGACTTCGACATCCCAGGCGACCACACCCTGCGGAATTCCCGCTCCCGTTCCCTGTGTCGGCGTTTCCTTCGCCGTCTTCTGCTTGACGGTGAGCCGCGCCTGGATCGTATCGCCCGGATACACTGGCTTGGTGAATCGAAGATTCTCGAGGCCGTAGTTCGCGAGCACCGGCCCCGGAGGCGGATCGACAAACAATCCGGCGGCGGCCGAGAGCACGAAGTACCCGTGCGCCACCTTGCGTTCGAAGATCGATTGGGCCGCAAGGCCGTCCTTGTGGGCGTAGAAGTGATCGCCACTCAGGTCGGCAAAGTTGGCGACGTCCGCGTCGGTGACGGTACGCTTCGCCGTCACCAGCGTCTCGCCGATCTCGAGATCGTCGAAATACTTCTGGAACGGGTGCGTGCCGGTCGACTCCTGCTTCGCGCCGGGCATGTACTGGTCGAAGACGCGGGACAGCGTCGTAGGCGACCCCTGAATCGCGGTCCGCTGCATGTAGTGCAGCACGCCGCGAACGCCTCCCATCTCCTCCCCGCCTCCGGCGCGTCCGGGTCCGCCGTGCACCAGGTGCGGAAGCGGCGATCCGTGCCCCGTCGACTCTTTCGCGCTGTGGCGATTCACGAGCATGAGACGGCCGTGGAACGCGGCCGTGCCGAGGACGACCTGTCGCGCAGTCTCGTCGCTGGCCGTGAAGAGCGAGCCCACCAATGAGCCGCGGCCGCGCTTCGCGAGCTCGATGGCTTCGTCCACTGTGCGATACGGCATCACGGTGTTCACGGGGCCAAAGGCCTCGACGTCGTGCGGCGCTGATTTCCGGAACGGGTCATTCGAGTAGAACAACAGCGTCGGGAAAAACGCACCGCGTTTCGCGTCGGCTCCCACCACCTCGATGTTGTCCGGATTTCCGAACGCCAGCTCGGCGTCCCCGGCGATCTGATCGACGTTGTGGCGGACTTCCTTCACCTGACCGCGCCCCGCGAGTGGGCCCATCCGAACCCCTTCCACACTCGGGTCGCCGATGATCGTGGTCTCGAGCCGCTTCGCGATGGCACGCATGACGTCGTCCACCATGTTCGCGGGCACGAAGGTGCGGCGGATGGCCGTGCACTTCTGTCCCGCCTTGGACGTCATCTCGCGCGTGACTTCCTTGACGAACAGGTCGAACTCGTCGGTGCCGGGCGCGGCGTCGGGACCAAGCATCGAGAAGTTGAGAGAATCCGCTTCCTGGTTGAACCGAACGCTGTTCTCGATGATCGTGCGGTTGGACTTGAGCATGCGGCCGGTGTCGGCCGACCCCGTGAACGCGACCGCGCACTGACAATCGAGCTTGTCGATGAGATCGCCGGCGCTTCCACAGATCAGCTGGATCGCACCCTCGGGGAAAATCCGCGATTCGATCATCGCCCGGAAAACGGCCTCGGTGAGATATGAGGTCACCGTGGCCGGCTTCACGATTGCAGGCACACCAGCAAGGAGCGTCGGCGCCAGCTTCTCCAGCATGCCCCACACCGGGAAGTTGAAAGCGTTGATGTGCACCGCGACGCCTTCGATCGGAACGCAGATGTGGCGGCCGACAAAGGTGCCGTTCTTGGAGATCGCCTCCATTGCGCCGTCGACGTAGAACGTCTCGTCGGGGAATTCACGGCGCCCTTTCGACGCGAACACGAACAGCGTACCGATCCCGCCGTCGATGTCGATCCAGTTGTCACCCTTCGTCGCTCCGGTCGCGTACGAGACGCGATAGAACTCTTCCTTTCGTCCGGTGAGATACTGCGCCATCGCCTTCAGCATCCTGGCGCGCTCGTGAAAGGTCATCTTCCGGAGCGACGGTCCGCCGACCGTGCGTGCGTACTTCACCATCTCGGCGAAATCGAGTCCTTCGCTGGACGCCTCGCCGATTTTCTCGCCTGTCACGGCGTGGAAGAGATCGGTGCCCTTTCCGGTGCCGCGCACCCATTCGCCGACCGCGTAGTTCTCGAGTCGGTCGCGCTCCAGAATCCGGGCCGCAGCTTTATCAGTCAGAGTTGCCGTCATCGAATGCTAGTTGCCTGAGTTTCTCCGGTAGTCCAGCGCCGGTTTCGCACGATCGAGGCGCGATTTGTAGACGAAGGCGGGCCCGCGCCGTTTATCGAATTCCTCACGCGCCTTGCGGATATGTGAAGGATCCGTGAACAGATCGATCGCGGTGAGCGTCATGGTTTTCGCCGCCACCATCATTCCCTTCGCGCCGATGCTCGTCCCTCCAGCCGCAACGGCCTGCCAGCTGTGCGCCGGCGTTCCGGGCACCCACGTCGCCGCCGACAATTGCACGGTCGGGACGCGCCAGCTGACGTCGCCCATGTCCGTGGATGCCGATGTCGGCTCTTCCCGCACCGGCTGGATCTGCGCCTCCGATCCGAGCGGGAGCATCGGCTCGCTCAGCGTCTTTCGAATCGACTCCGCGAAGGCGCGTTCCTCCACCGTGTACGATACCCCGCCCACGCGTTGCAGGTTTTTTCGCTGCAGCGACGCGAGATAGTCGTTCGGGAGGACGTTGTACACGGCCCCGATGATCTCCATGTCCATCGTGGTACCGGTGCCGAGCGCCGCGCCCTTCGCGGCATTGACGATCCGCTCCCAGATGCCGTCGAGAACGCGCATGTCCGGCTGACGCGCGTAATAAAAGACTTCCGCGAAATCCGGGACGACATTGGGTGCCTTGCCACCGTTGGTGATGACATAGTGAATGCGCGTCTCCTGCGGCACGTGCTCGCGCATCATGTTCACCATGTTGTCCATCGCCTCGACAGCGTCGAGCGCAGAGCGCGCCTTGTCAGGCGCGGCCGCCGCGTGTGCCGAGATGCCGTGAAAGCGGAACTTCGCGCTGATGTTCGCGAGATTGCTCACCGGCGACACGTCGTTGCGATCGCCGGGATGCCACGACACAACGGCGTCGACGTCATCGAACAGGCCGGCGCGCACCATGTACACCTTCCCGGAGCCGCCCTCTTCGGCCGGCGTGCCGTAAAAGCGGATGGTCCCGCTGCGCTTGTTCGTTTGCAGCCATTCCTTCACGGCGATCGCCGCGGCCGTCGACGCAGTTCCGAACAGATGGTGTCCGCACCCATGACCGGCCTCTCCCTGCTGCACCGGGTCGCGCGTCGGCACCGCCTTCTGGGACAGTCCCGGCAGCGCATCGAACTCGCCGACGATGCCGATGATCGGCTTCCCGTTTCCATAGCTCGCGACGAACGCCGTCGGAATGTCCGCCACACCAACCTTCACCTCGAACCCAGCCGCGCGCAGCTGCGACTGCAGCAAGGCGCTGCTCTTTTCTTCCTGATATCCGACTTCCGCGAACTCCCAGATCTGATGCGCGACGCTTGCATATGCGTCGCGCTTGGCGTCGAGGGAGCGGAGTACCTGATCCATCGCCTGGCTGCCGCTCTGCTGAGCCGCGAGCTGACTTGCCACTCCAACGATCCCGGCGATCGCGATCCGTTTCATCAGAATCACCTCGTGCTGATCAGGGTTATGCTCGCTCCAGAATCATCGCCATGCCCTGCCCGACGCCGATGCACATCGTGCACAGCGCGTAGCGCCTGCCCGTGCGTTGCAGCTCGTGCGTCGCCGTGAGCGCCAGCCGCGCGCCGGACATTCCAAGCGGGTGCCCGAGCGCGATCGCACCGCCATTCGGATTCACGCGCGGATCGTCGTCGTCGACACCCAGCTCGCGCAGGCACGCCAACACCTGCGCCGCAAATGCCTCGTTCAGCTCGATGACGTCGATGTCCTTGATCTGCAGGCCGGCGCGCTGGAGCGCCAGTCGCGACGCGGGCACTGGCCCCATCCCCATGATGCGCGGCTCCACCCCAGCAACCGCGGTGGCCACGACGCGAGCCATCGGCGTCAATCCACTTCCGGACTTCTCGACGCGCCGCTGCGAGGCGATGAGCAGCGCCGCCGCGCCATCGTTGAGCCCTGACGCATTTCCGGCCGTAACACTTCCCTTGCCATCCGTGCGGAACGCCGGCTTCAGCTTCGCGAGGATCTCGAGCGTCGAGTCCGGGCGCAGAAATTCATCGGCGTCGAACCGCTTCGGCTCACCCTTCTTCTGCGCGATCTCCACTGGCGTGATCTCGTTCCTGAATCGACCCGACGACCGCGCGGTGGCTGCCTTCTGCTGCGATCGCAGCGCAAAGCAATCCTGATCGTTGCGCGACACTCCATACTGCTCGGCGACGTTCTCGGCGGTCTGCCCCATCGAATCGACGCCGTACTTCTCTTTCATACGTGGATTGATGAAACGCCATCCGAGGCTGGTGTCGAAGATCTCGAGGTCGCGCGCCCATGGCTTGCTCGCCTTGGACAATGCGTACGGCGCGCGGGTCATGCTCTCGACGCCACCGGCGATGAAGAGATCGCCTTCGCCGAGCCGCGCCGCCCGGGCCGCGGAGGCGACCGCGCTCAGCCCCGACGCGCAGAGCCGATTTACGGTCTCGCCGGGTACTGACGTCGGCAGCCCCGCAAGGAGCAGCGCCATCCGCGCGACATTGCGATTGTCCTCGCCGGCCTGATTGGCACAACCGAGGACCACGTCCGCGATCTCGACAGGATCGACGTCGGGATGACGCCGCATCAGCTCGGCGATCGTCTGTGCGGCGAGATCGTCGGGGCGAACCTCGTTCAGTCCGCCGCCCAGATTGCCGATCGGCGTTCGGACGCCGCCGACGATGAAGGCATCAGACATCAGCGCTCGTGGGATGGGGTCGCTCGGTTCGGTACACGGTGCCTCGGAAAGTCGCCACGACGACGTTCTCCTGATTCGTCACGGCGACGCGATAAAAGCCCAGTCGATTCGTGAAGCTCTCCTCAATGGCCTCTGCGGCGATCACGTCGCCGACCTGCACCTTGCGTGGATACGCGATGGCGTTGTCGATCGCGACCGTCACGTTGCCATTGGTGTTACTCGCGAAGGCGAGTGCACTGTCTGCGAGGGAGTACACGATTCCCCCGTGCGACACACCGAAACCGTTCACCATCTCGGGGCGCACTTTCATTTTAACTACGGACCGACCCGGCGCGACCTCGACGACCTCGATCCCCAGCCAGCGGCTGAACGCATCTTCGCGCACCATGCCCTGGACCACTCGCTCGGCGAGTCGCTGCGCGTCGCTCATGCCCTGAGCGCTCCTTCACCACGGGCGGCCATGCGCAGAACGGCGCTCGCCCGATATCGGTCCTCTCCGTAACGCTCATGCAGCGCTGTGAGCACGCCGAGTACATTGGCGGCCCCGATCTCCTGTCCCCACGCGAGCAATCCTTTGGGGTAGTTGACCCCTTTCGTCATCGCGAGATCGATGTCCTCCGCTGACGCGACCTTGAACAGGATTGCGTCCGCCGCCTCATTGATGAGCATGGCGAGAATTCGATCGAAGACGAGCGCGCGGAATCGCGGGTCGCGATCGGGCTCGGGCTTCTGCGCGCCATGGCGGTAGTCGTAATAGCCCACATCGCTCTTTCGGCCGAGCCTTCCCGCTTCCACCATGCGGCGCTGGGTGATCGACGGACGATAGCGCGGATCGTATCCCATGGCCTCGAACACGCTGCTCGTCACGGCAAAGTTCACGTCGTTGCCGATGAGATCCATGAGCTCGAATGGGCCCATCTTGAATGCACCGAATTCCTTCATGGCCCAGTCGATCGTCGCGAAATCGGCGATCCCTTCTTCGTAGACGCGCAGCGCCTCGCCATAGAAAGGCCGCGCGACGCGATTCACGATGAATCCCGGTGTGTCGCGGGCAACGACTGGCACCTTTCCCCATTCGCGCATCAGGTCACGCCCTGCCCTGACGTGCGTGGCATCGGTAGCGATGGAGCCAACGACCTCGACCAGGGGCAGCACCGGCGCTGGGTTGAAGAAGTGCAGGCCGATCACGCGCTGCGGTTGCGCGCACGCCGACGCGATGGCCGCGATCGAAAGTGAGGACGTATTCGTCGCGATAATACAGTGAGCGGACACCACGCGTCCCAGCGCAGCGAACGCTTCGCGCTTTACGCGCAGATCTTCGACGATGGCTTCGATCACGAGGTCGCAGCCCCGAAAAACCGACAGCTCATTGTTCGTGAGCGGGACGAAGTCGATGCGCCCGAGGACCGCCCTCGCAGCGTCGTCGCTCAGGCGCTTCTTCTCGACGTCGCGACTCAGCGTTTTCTCGATTCCGGCCCTGCCTTTCGCGACCGATGCGGCCGCGGAGTCGGCGAGTATCACCTGGTGGCCGGCCGCCGCGGCGACCTGCGCGATGCCGCTGCCCATCGCGCCCGCTCCGAGTACGCCCACACGCGCGCGCTCGAGACGTGCCATCAACGTCCCGTGTACGTTGGCTTCCGTTTCTCCAGAAACGACTTCACGCCCTCGGCGTAGTCCGCGGTGCGGCCGGCCGCGCGTTGCATCTCTTCCTCGAGTCGCAGCTGGTCCTCGAGCGAATTCGACGCCGACGCATTGAGCAGCTTCTTCGTGTACGCCAGTCCGCGCGTCGGCATCGTCGCGAGCTGGCGCGCAAGCGCGGTCGCCGTGTCCAGCAGCACCGTGCCGGGGACCACGTCGTAAATCATCCCCCACTCGAGCGCCTTCTTCGCGGTGATCTTGTCCGCGAGAAACATCATCGCGGTGGCCCGCGCCAATCCCACAAGCCGCGGAAGCACAAACGAGCCGCCGGTGTCCGGAATCAGCCCGATCTTGCTGAAGCTCTGGATGAACGACGCATCCTCGGCGGCGATGACGATGTCGCACGCGAGCGCGAGGTTCGCTCCCGCACCAGCCGCGACGCCGTTTACCGCGCACACCACCGGCTTTTCCATCTCACGTATCGCCTTTACGAGCGGCACGTAGCTGCTCTTCACGATGTCGCCGAGGTCGTACGAAGACGGCTCCTTGCCGATGGCCTCTCCGAGGTCCTGTCCCGCACAGAACCCGCGTCCATCGCCAGTGAGGAGGACGGCTCGGATGGATGGATCGGATGCCGCATCGGAGAGCGCCCGCTGGAGCTCCTGCGACATGCGGCGGTTGAAGCTGTTCAGCACCTCGGGTCGGTTGAGCGAGATGGTCATTACGCCGTGGTCGCTCGAAACCTTGATGAGATCGTAGGACATGAAGGTGTAAGTTACGCGACTGTTGCGTCTTAGGTGAGCACGGTCGATACTTCGGGCTGCCAATGGCGCCGCCTTCGCCTCCATCGTCTTCGACCTCGAAATCCAGACCGGCTCGCGCGGCGCGCTCCAGCGCCGAATTGGATTGGCGCCGGGTCGTCTATCACACGCTCGTCTCGCGCGCGCTCGACGATCTCGAGGAAGAGACCAATCGCAACAAGGCCAGGGTGCCCCGGGAGCATCTGGTCCTGTACCAATTCTCCGCGCGGGGTCACGACGTGCCCCAGACGATCCTTGGCGCACTTCTCACGGACCCGCATGATGCGGTGAGTGCGTACTACAGGTCGCGCCCGTTGCTGTTGTCGCTCGGGCTTTCGATCGAGGACGCACTGGGAAGTCCGCTGGGGCGCGCCGGTGGCTTCAGCGACGGTCGCGACATCGGCGTCGTCTGCAACATGCCAGGCACCAAGGGCCCGATCGTACTGCCGATGTCCGGCGATGTGGGCTCGCAGTTCACACCCGCTGCCGGATGGGCGCAATCGATTCTCTACCATCGCGACACCCTCAGGGACAAGTCGTGGAATCGCTCCATCGCCGTGGTGCTCGGCGGCGAGGCGTCGGTCGCCACGAATGGTTTCTGGTCCGCGTTGACGATCGCCACGACACTGAAGCTGCCGCTGCTCTTCTATATAGAAGACAACGGCCTGGGCATCTCCGTGCGCGGAGAGTTCCAGACGCCTGGCGGAAATATCGCTGAGAATCTCGCGTCGTTCCGAAACCTGCTCGTTCTCGATGGCGACGGAACGGACTCGGAGCAAAGCGCCGAGCTGTTGCGACGTGGCGTCGATCATGCTCGCGGTGGCGAGGGCCCTGCACTCGTGCGCCTCACCGTCCCTCGGCTGTGCAGTCACTCCGGTCCCGACAATCAGAAGGGTTATCGGACGGACGCCGAAATCGCGGAAGACCAGCGTCGGGACCCGCTGCCGCGGCTGAAGCAGCATCTGGTGCCCTCGGTGCTGTCCGCGGACGAGTGGCGTGCGGTGGAAACGCAGGTCGCGCGGGACGTGGACGCGGGGCTCAAGGCAGCGCGCGCGCGTCCCGCTCCGGATCCAGCACGCGTCAAGCGGTTCGTGTATGCCGAGGCGCCGCAAGAAGGCGACACGGAGACCATGGGTGGGTTGACCCGCAAGGAGATCGAGAAGCTCGGAGGCACTGACACGCCGCGGCCAACCGGGGATCCGCTGCGACTTGCTGAGGCGATCAGAAAGACGCTCCGTCACGAGCTGGCGGTGAATCCCAAGGTGCTCGTCTTCGGAGAAGATGTCGGCCGCAAGGGTGGAGTGCACCTCGTGACCGAGGGGTTGCAGCGCGAGTTCGGAGAGACGCGCGTGTTCGATACGAGCTTGTCCGAGGAGGGTATCGTCGGTCGGTCTGTCGGGATGGCAATTTCCGGCTTGATGCCTGTTGCCGAGATCCAGTTCCGGAAGTACGCCGACCCGGCGCACGAGCAGCTCAACAACACCGGCTCGATGCGCTGGCGTACCGCGAATCGATTCGCCGCACCGATTGTCGTCCGCATGCCTGGCGGCTTTGGCAAGGACGTGGGCGATCCCTGGCATTCTGTGAGCGGCGAAGTGCAGTGGGCGCACGCGTATGGCTGGCAGCTCGCGTACCCGTCAAACGCGTCCGACGCGGTGGGATTATTGCGGGCCGCGATGCGCAGCCTGAATCCGACGATCTTTTTCGAGCACCGCTCGCTCCTGATGACCAGTGACGGCAGCGCGCGGTATCCGGGCGACGACTACGTGCTTCCCTTTGGTCGCGGGACGGTGTTGAGCGAGGGGAGCGATCTGTCTGTCGTCACCTGGGGCGCGATGGTGCACCGTGTCATCCCGGCGGCAGCGCGATTCGAAAAACGAATCGAGGTGATCGACCTGCGTACGATCGCGCCCTGGGATCGCGAGCTGACACTCACCTCCGTTCGGAAGACGGGGCGCTGCCTGATCGTCCACGAGGACAACATCACGGCCGGTTTCGGCGCCGAGATCGCGGCAACCGTCGCCAAGGACGCGTTCTGGTTCCTCGATGCGCCGGTGGAGCGGGTGGCTGTGGAAGACATTCCCATGCCGTATCATCCTGTACTGATGGACGCGGTGCTGCCCGACGACGAGCGCATTGCGGATAGGATCGCCGACCTGCTTCGCAGCTAGCTTTCGGGGGCGGTCCTCCCCCTCCCGCGCCACCTCCCTCCGCACAAGCCGTGATGTCTCTGCAGCCTGCCTTTCGACGCCAGTGCGTCCGCGTGCCACTGACTGCGATCCTCGCAACTGTTCTGGGCCTGGTCCGGCCACTCGCCGCGCAGAATGCCGCGGCGCCGCAGGCGGCTCCGACGCGAGCCGAAGGCGCGCGCGCGTTCACGGCGCCGGTGGTCACGCAGCGGCCGGTCGTCGATGGAAAGCTCGACGACCCAGTCTGGGGCTCGGCACCCGTGCTCGACCGCTTTGTTCAGCGCGAGCTGCACGAGGGAGACCCCGTCACTGAGCGCACCGAGGTGCGGATCGTGACGGACGGCGAAGCGATCTACGTGGGCGCATGGATGTACGACCGTGAGCCGACCGGCATCGTGACCGGCGAAAAGATCCGCGACGTCGCGCTCGAGAACAGCGACTACATCGCCCTGATCTTCGATACCTACATGGATCGGCAGAATGGATTCATGTTCGCGACGACGCCATCAGGCATCGAGTACGACGGCCAGGTTGCAAAGGAGGGCGAGGGTGGCGGCGTCCAGCAGTCGGGACAGAACCGCGCAGCCGCCGGCTCAATGGGTGGCTTCAACATCAATTGGGACGGCACCTGGATCGTACGCACCAGTGTCGACTCGCTCGGGTGGTATGCAGAATTCCGCATTCCCTACTCCACACTTCGGTACGCCAGTGGCGACCGTCAGCAGTGGGGATTGAATGTCTCGCGGGGCATTCGTCGCAAGAACGAGGACGCGTACTGGGCGTTCATTCCGCGCCAGTTCAACATCTATCGCCTCTCGCGCGCCGGAACGTTGCAGCTGTCCAGCATACCCACACAGCGCCTGGCGGTCGTCACGCCGTACGTGCTGAGCGGAACGACGCGCAACTTTGCCTTGAGCTCCACCGCGAAACAGAACACGGAGTTCGGGGGCGACATCAAGTACGGATTGACGCCGAGTCTCACGCTCGATCTGACCTACAACACTGACTTTGCGCAGGTCGAGGTCGACGAGCAGCGGACGAACCTCACGCGTTTTCCACTCTTCTTCCCGGAAAAGCGCCCCTTTTTCCTGGAGAACGCAGGAGCATTCTCCGCCGGAACGCCGCAGGCGGTGGATCTCTTCTTCAGCCGTCGCATCGGTATCGATACGCTCGGCTCACCAGTGCCGATCAAGGGCGGCGGGCGCGTTTCGGGTCGCGTCGGCGGCATGACGGTGGGCGCGCTGGGCATCGTCACGGAGAAGGTGAACGGCGTGCAACCGAGCAATGCGTACTCGGTGGCGCGGCTCACGAAGGAATTGTCGACACGATCGCGGCTCGGCGTGATCGCGATCAACCGAACGGCGGTGGACAGCGCGGCCAACCGCAATACCACCGTCGGCGTCGACGGACGCGTGGGCGTCGGAGAAGCCGTCACGTTCGATGGCTGGGCATCCAAGACCGAAACGCCCAATCGAACCGGGGATGATTTCGGCTACAGCCTCCGGGGAGCCTACCAGACGGCGACGTCGAGTCACTCGGCGCGCGTCATCCAGGTCGGTCCGGATTTCAATCCCGAAGTGGGATTCCTCAATCGGACCGGCGGATATCGCTACTACGAGCTGCTGCTCATGCGGCTGGTGCGGAACCCGAAGCTGACGTGGCTCAAGGAGTGGAATCCGCACGTGAGCCTGCGGAACTACTACCTGATGGACGGCTACTTCTCGAGCGGCTGGCTGCACGTGGACATGACAGAGCTCAACTTCGCCGACGGCGGCCGCTTCGGGCCGGAGCTCAATTTCTATCACGAGGGTTTGCAGCAACCGTTCGCCATCGCGTCAAACGTGACGCTACCGCCCGGAGACTATTCGTACCCGTCGCTGGGTCTCGATTGGCAGACCAATCCCAGCGCACCGTTCTCCGTCACGGTCCGTGGTGACTTTGGCCCCTTCTACAATGGCAACCGGAATGGCGAGTCCACGACGCTCACTTTCCGGCGCGGCTCCTCGGTATCGACATCGCTCGTCTACGAGTACAACGACGTCCATCTGGCGCAGGGCAACTTCGTGCGACAGCTGATCGGCACGCGGGTGGCGTACTTCTTCACGCCTCGGGTGTTCGTGCAGTCGCTGATGCAGTACAGCAATCAGGCGCAGGCGTGGTCGTCCAACACGCGGTTCGCGTGGCTCAGTGCGGCAGGGACGGGGCTGTTCGTGGTGTTCAACGATGGCGAAGCGGCCGATGGATTCTTCAGCTGGCGGCAACCGCAGTCCCGATCACTCGTCATCAAGTACGCTCGCCAGTTCGGAACCGGGAACTAGCGAACGTCAGATCGCCTTGAACTCCTCGAAGGGCTGGGTGCAGCTGCGGCAGACGTGGATCGATTTGCACGCCGTTGATCCGAACTCGCTCTGCATTTGTGTGTCCAGGGAGCCGCAATATGGGCAGCGCACCGCGTGCCGTCGCCGGCCGATCGCGATCGGCGCGTCCTGCATCGCAGGGCCGGGCGGCGCAATTCCATACGCCCGGAGTTTCTCGCGGGCGGCCGCTGGAATCCATTCGGTGGTCCACGCCGGCGTGTAGGTCGTGCGTATCTCGACGCGATCGATGCCGTGCGCGCGCAGAGCGTCCGCGATGTCGCGTTCGATGACCGCCATCGCGGGGCACCCGGAGTAGGTCGGCGTCACCGTGACCGTCACCGTGTCGTTCTGGACCGAGACGTCCCGGATGATGCCCAGCTCGACGACACTCAGCACCGGAACTTCGGGATCCTTTACCTCATCGAGGACGCGCAGGAGCTCCTCGACCGAAGGCGTGGCTCGCATCACCACGAAGCACCCGGATGCTGACGCTGGAGCACCTGCATCTCCGCGAGCATGTGGCCGAGATGCTCCGTGTGGCGGCCCTGGCGCCCGCCGCGCTGCATCCATTTCGTTTCGGGAACGGTGATCCCCGCGCGCTGAAGGACATCGTCGACCTGTGCACGCCAGCGCTCCTCGAGCGTCGAGGGATCCACACCGATTCGCTGCTGCGCCGCCGCTCGCTCGACGTCGTCGGGGATGAACATCTCGCCGGTGTAGCGCCATAGGTCGTCGACCGCGCGCTGGAGCCGGTCATGGCTCTCGTCGGTGCCGTCGCCGAGCTTGAGCATCCAGTCGCCGCTGTGACGTACGTGGTACCGCGCCTCCTTGAACATCTTCGCCGCGATGCCCGCCAGGTCCGGCTGCTGGCTTCCCTGCAGCGCTTCACCCTGCAGCATCGCGAAGACGCTGTAGAAAAACTGACGCGCGATCGTGACCGCGAAGTCTCCCTTTGGCAGCTCGACGAGCAGAACGTTGCGGTAATCGATTGCGTCGCGGAGGTACGCGATCGCATCCGCGTCTCGCCCCGCGTTCTCCACCTTGGCCGCGAGCGAGAGAAGCAGGTTCGCCTGACCCACCAGGTCGAGAGCGATATTGGCGAGCGCGATGTCTTCCTCGAGAATCGGCGCGTGCCCGCACCATTCCGAGAGACGATGGCCAAGGACGAGCCGATCGTCTCCGAGACGCAGCAGGTACTCGACGACCGGATCGGCCATCAGAGCCGGACGCCGCGCGGCACCTTGTAGAACTGCGGGTGTCGGTATGGCTTGTCGTTGCCGGGCTCGAAGAACGGACCCATGTCCTCCGGCGTCGACGCCGTAATCGCGCTGGTCGGTACCACCCAGATGTTGATCCCCTCGCCGCGTCGGGCGTAGACGTCACGCGCGTTCTGCAGCGCCTGCTCGGCGTCTACCGCATGCAGACTGCCGACGTGCTCATGCGGTGCCGCGTCGCCCGGCTGCATGAACACTTCCCAGAGCGGCCACTGCGAATCAGTCATGCCGCCTGCGTTTTTGCGGCGTGCTTGGACGCATGCGCCTGCGCGGCAAGACGGACCCACTCACCCTCGGCGTGGGCCTCGTTGCGCGCAGCGAGGCGCTCGCGGTTGCAGGGACCCTCGCCTTTCACGACGCGCCAGAATTCGTCCCAATCGATCGGCCCGATCTCCCAGTTCTGGGTCGCCTCGTCATACCGCAGCTGCGGATCCGGGATCTCGAGGTTGATCGCCTTCGCCTGAGCCACCGTGAGGTTAATGAACCGCTGCCGGAGCTCGTCGTTGCTCTTTCGCTTCACGCCCCAGCGCGTCATCTCCTCGCTGTTCGGCGAATCCTTGTCGTGCGGTCCGAACATCATGAGCGACGGCCACCACCAGCGGTTGAGCGCGTCCTGTGCCATGCGATGCTGCTCCGGCGTGCCGCCCGCCAGCGTCGTCATGATCTCGAAGCCCTGCTTCTTGTGGAAATTCTCTTCCTTGCAGATCCGGATCATGGCGCGCGCGTACGGACCGTACGACGCCTTCGCCAGCATCGTCTGATTCACGATCGCGGCACCATCGACCAGCCAACCGATCGCGCCGATGTCGGCCCAGGTCAGCGTGGGGTAGTTGAAGATGCTGGAGTACTTCGCCGTGCCGTTGAGCAGTTGCTGAACGAGCTCGTGACGGTCGACGCCGAGGGTCTCGGTTCCGCAGTAGATGTACAGTCCGTGACCGGCCTCGTCCTGTACCTTGGCGAGCAGTCCCATCTTCCGGCGCAGCGTGGGAGCACGGGTAATCCAGTTCCCCTCCGGCAGCATCCCGACGATCTCCGAATGCGCGTGCTGCGACATCATCCGGACGAGCTGCTTGCGGTACCGCTCCGGCATCCAGTCCTTGGGCTCGATGGTCTCGCCGCGCGCGATACGCGCCTCGAACTCGGCGTTCCTGGCGCTGTCGTCGGTGGTCGGATTCCGGGCTTCCATAGGGCGGAATTTATTGTCCCGCAGAGGGTTGGACAATCAAATGGCGCGCGTATCTTCCCTCGCACATGACCACTTCCACGTCGTCATCGCCGGGCGCGCCGAAGGACCCCAGGGCAGACGGACAGGTCGTCGTGAAGCTCAGGGATGCGATCGCCATCGTCCAGTTCGGGCATCCGAAGAGCAACTCGCTTCCGAGCGCGTTGCTTCAGAAGCTGGCCGACGAGATCGGCAAGATCGCCGCGAATTCGGGAATCAAGGCGATCGTTCTCTGCAGCGAGGGAACCGGCGCCTTCTGCGCCGGCGCATCGTTCGACGAGATGAAGGCGGTGTCGGACGCCGCGGGCGGTCGGGCGTTCTTCAGCGGATTCGCGCGAGTGATCGTCGCGATGACGCGCGCGCCGCAGTTCGTGATCACGCGCGTGCAGGGCAAGGTGACAGGTGGTGGCGTAGGGCTGATCGCGGCCTCCGACTACAGCGTCGCGGTGCGCGGCGCGTCGCTCAAGCTCAGCGAGCTCGCCGTCGGACTCGGGCCCTTCGTGATCGGGCCGGTGGTGGAGCGCAAAGTGGGGCGGGGGCCCTTCGCTGCAATGTCCATCGATGCGGACTGGCGCGACGCGGAATGGGGCGAGCGTCACGGGTTGTATTCGCGCCTGTGCGAAGGAATCGAGGAGCTCGACGCGGCGATGGACAAGCTGTTGCGGTTCGTCGCGGCCGCGAACCCTGAAGCGATCAGGCAGTTGAAGCAGACGTTCTGGGCGGGCACCGAAGACTGGGAACAGCTCCTCGATCGCCGAGCCGCGATCAGCGGCGCGCTGGCACTGAGCGCCCACACACGCGCCGCCATCGAGCGGTTCGAGAAGAAAGCCTAGGCAGCGCGTTCAGCAGCAGCGGCCTGCTTCACCAGCTGGACATCGAGCGCAATCTTGACGTCCTCGCTCACCAGCACGCCGCCAGTCTCGAGCGCCGCGTTCCAGGTGAGACCGAAGTCCGTGCGGTTGAACTTGCTCGTCGCGCTGAACCCGACCTTCTGATTGCCCCACGGGTCCACGCCGGCGCCTTCCTCGACCACGTTGAGCGACACCGGACGCGTCACACCCTTGATCGTGAGATTGCCAAGGAGGGTCCAGCCGTCGCTCGTACGCTCGGCGGACGTGCTCACAAAGCGGATCTCGGGGAAGCTCTCGACGTCGAAGAAGTCCGCCGACCGCAGGTGATTGTCACGCTGCTCGCTGCGCGTGTCGATGCTGGCGGCCGCGATCGTGACGTCAGCAGCCGGCTGTCCCTTCTCGGGAACGACCAGCGTGCCCTTCACGTCGCCGAAACGACCCTTCACGGTCGAGATCATCATGTGCTTGACGGCGAACTCGATGTTCGAGTGGCTCGCATCGATCGCGTAGGTGCCCGGAATGGTGGTGCTCATGGAATCTCCTCTAGTTCAGTTTCAAGTATCTTGGTACTAAGATATATAGCAACACTCAGTGCGAAGTCCAGCCCCTCTTTTACTCGGTCTCCGTAATCCCCTCGACGGCGAGCCCGAGCTTACGCAGCGCCGCGGTCGCGTCCGCCTGCTCCTTGGACGACAACGCCGTCATTGCCTGCTCGATCCACTCGGCGTGCAGCGGGAACAGCTTGTCCATCAGCGCTTCACCCTTCGGCGTCAGCGCGGCGTACCGCGCGCGCCGATCCGACGGACAGTCGCGCCGCTCCACGAGCCCCTTGTCGCAGAGACGGTCGACGGTGTAGGTGACACCACCACTCGACAGCAGAATCTTGCGCTGCACGTCACCGAGAAGCAGCGGACCCTTGTGGTACAGCGCCTCGAGGATCGAGAACTCGGTCTGGGTGAGCTCGCCGAGGTCGACTTCCCGGCCCAGGCGCGCATTGATGGCATTCGTGGCGCGCTGAAGCACCACGAACAGCTTGAGCGCCCGGTCCCGGGCGGGTGAGCGGCGAACGGCGGTGGCGGGAGTCATAATCTTAGTACTAAGATAATAACTTCGCGTCGACGGTCAACGCGCCGTCACGACGTGGGCGGAGTAAACCCTCCCGACGCCGTGTCGATCCAGCTGCGATGGTAGTTCGCGTCCTCGAAGCTCATGGCCGACTTCGCCACGCGCAGCGGGCGGAACGAATCCATCATGACGGCCAGCTCGTTCGTGGACTTCGCGCCGATCGATGCTTCCGCGCGGCCGGGATGCGGACCGTGGGGGATGCCGTCGGGATGGTGCGTGATGCTCCCGAACTCGATTCCCTTCCGGCTCATGAACTCGCTGGACGCATAGTAGAGAACTTCGTCGCTGTCCACATTGCTGTGGTTATAGGGCGCCGGGACTGCCTCGGGATCAAAATCGTACGGTCGGGGGCAGAAGGAGCACACGACGAAGCCATCGCCCTCGAAGGTCTGATGCACCGGCGGTGGCTGGTGCACGCGCCCGACGATCGGCTCGAAATCGTTGATGTTGAACGCCCAGGGATAGAAGTATCCGTCCCAGCCGACGACATCGAGCGGATGGTGGTCGAGCACAATCTCATTGAGGCCATCGTACTGCTTCACGATGAGGGGAAACTCGCCCTTCTTGTCGATGGTCCTGAGTCCGTCAGGGCGACGGATATCGCGTTCGGAATACGGCGCGCCTTCCTTGAGCTGGCCGAACTCGTTGCGATATCGCCTGGGCCAGCGAATGTGTCCGCGGCTCTCGAACACCAGGAATTTCTGTGGCACCTGCTTGTCCATCTTGAATCGGTGCAGGATGCCGCGATGGATGATGAGGTAGTCGCCCTCGCGATATGGGAGATCGCCATAGGTCGACTCGAGCGTCCCGCTCCCCTTGCTGACGTACACGAGCTCGTCGCCCTGCGCGTTGCGATAGTAGTGCTCGTCCTCGCGATCCGGCTCGACGTACAGCATGGCGATGTCGGCGTTGAACAGGATCGGAATGCGGTCGAGCGTCGGACTGCCACCACGCTTCACCTTCGACGTGAGGAAGTGCCGGTGCTTGAGAGTCTTGTCGGGATCCGGCTCGTAACACGTTTCCTTGAGCCGCTTCGCCGATCGCACGGTGGTCGGCGGATGCACGTGATATATCAACGACGACGTACCGGTGAAGCCCTCGTGGCCGACGAGCTCCTCGTGGTAGATCCCGCCGTCGGGCTTCCTGAACGCGATGTGCCGCTTGCGCGGGATCTTGCCCAGCGTGTGATAGATCGGCATACCGTTTACAGGTTTCCGCGCGCCGCCTGCTCGCGCTCGATCGCCTCGAAGAGAGCCTTGAAGTTGCCCTTGCCGAACGACTTCGCGCCCTTTCGCTGGATGATCTCGTAGAACAGCGTCGGGCGGTCCTGCACGGGCTTCGAGAAGATCTGCAGCAGGTAGCCGTCTGGATCACGGTCCACGAGGATGCCGAGCGACGCCAGGATGTCCACCGGCTCGTCGATCTTTCCGACCCTGCCCTGGAGCTCGTCATAGTAGCTCGTGGGCACGCTGAGGAACTCGAGTCCCCGATCGCGCAGTGCCGTCACCGTGCTGACGATGTCATTCGTGGCCAGCGCCAGGTGCTGGACGCCCGGGCCGCGGTAGAACTCGAGATACTCCTCGATCTGCGATTTCTTCTTCCCTTTCGCGGGCTCGTTGATCGGAAACTTGATGCGTTCGTTTCCGTTGGACATCACCTTGGACATCAGGGAGCTGTATTCGGTCGAGATGTCCTCGTCGTCGAACGAGATGAGATTCTTGAAGCCCATGACACGCTCGTAGAAGCCGACCCACACGTTCATCTGGCCGAGCTCCACGTTGCCGACACAATGGTCGACGTACTGCAGGCCGGTCTCGGAGGGCTGGTAGTGCGGCTTGCGCGGCTGGAAGCCGGGCATGAACAGACCCTTGTAGTTCCTGCGCTCCATGAGCGAATGGATGGTGTCGCCATAGATGGCGATCGAGGCGCGCACGATCTCGCCCGTGTCGTCTTTCTCGACCTTCGGCTCCTGAACGCCCTTCGCTCCGCGCTCCGTCGCCCGCGTGTATGCCTCGCGGGCATCGTCCACCCACAATGCGATGTCGCGGACGCCGTCGCCGTGCTTCTTCACATGCTCGGCGATCGGACCGTCAGGGCCAAGCGGGGACGTCAACAGAAGGCGGATCTTGTTCTGGGTGAGCAGATACGAAACGCGGTCCCGAACTCCTGTCTCGGGACCGCGATATCCAGCGAGCTGAAAGCCGAACGCGGCCTGATAATAGTGGGCCGCCTGCTTGGCATTGCCGACATAGAACTCCACGTAGTCCGTCCCGTTGATCGGGAAGACGTCGTGCGTTTCGGTCGCCTTGGGAAGTGTTGCCGTCGCCATTCTCTGACCCCCTGTCACCGCGGAAAGGCTGTTCTGCATCTAGTGTAGCCGCGACGCCGACTTTTCGCAGGCGCTGTCACGAGCTGAGCTCCTTCAGATCCCTGTACAGATCCAGCGCCTGCGGGTTCGCGAGCGCGTCCATGTTCTTGACCGGGCGGCCATGGATCATGTCGCGCACCGCGAGCTCGGTGATCTTCCCGCTGATCGTGCGCGGGATGTCCTGCACCTGGATGATTTTTTTCGGGACGTGATGCGGGCTGGCATTGGCGCGGATCTGGGACCGGATACGCTCGCGCAGCGCCTCGTCCAGCACCATCCCGTCGCGCAAGCGCACGAACAGCACAATGCGGACGTCCTGCCCGAACTCGGTGGTCACGTCCTGGCCGACCACGATGCTCTCGACGATCTCGGGCAGCTGTTCCACCTGCCGGTAGATCTCGGCGGTGCCGATGCGGACACCCGCGGGATTGAGCGTCGCGTCGCTGCGCCCGTAGATCACCAAGCCATCATGCGACGTCAGCTCGGCCCAGTCGCCATGACGCCAGACGTTCGGGTAGCTGTCGAAATACGCCGCGCGATACTTGGCGCCATCGGGATCATTCCAGAAGCCGACTGGCATGCTGGGAAACGGGGACGTGCAGACCAACTCGCCCGCGCGACGACGAGTCGGCTGACCGGCCTCGTCGAACACGTGTACATCCATCCCGAGACCGCGCGACTGCAGCTCGCCGCGCCACACCGGTGTGATGGGGTTCCCCAGCGCAAAGCACGAGATGATATCGGTGCCGCCGCTGATGCTGGAGAGCCGCACATCCTTCTTCACGTGAGCATAGACGTAGTCGAAGCTCTGCGGTGCGAGCGGACTTCCGGTCGACAGGATGGATGTCAGCGCCGACAGGTCGTGCGTCTCGCGAGGATGAAGCTCCTCCTTCTCGAGCAGCGACAGATACTTGGCGCTGGTGCCGAACACGGTGATGCGTTCCGCCGCGGCCATGTCCCAGAGAATCGGCCGGCGGCGCAGCAGGGGCGCACCGTCGTACAGCACGATGGTACACCCGATCGCGAGCCCTGAGACGAGCCAATTCCACATCATCCATCCACACGTCGTGAAGTAGAACAGCCGGTCCTCACGTCGCAGGTCACAATGCAGCACGTGTTCCTTGAGATGCTGCAACAGCGTTCCACCGGCGCCGTGCACCATGCACTTGGGTAATCCCGTCGTGCCGGACGAGTACATGATGTAGACGGGATAGTCGAACGCATCCCGGCGAAACGCGATGTTGGTAGCGCCGCTCGATGCTGCAACGAAATCGGCCCAGTGACGCGCGCCGCTGATGGTCTCGATCCGGCCCGCACTCCGATATGGCACGACGACGACGTGCTCGATATCGGCGATGCGATCGACGATGTCCCGTACGCGCGCCAGACAATCGATCTCCTTCCCGCTGTACCGATACGACGACGCGCAGAACAACACCTTCGGCCGAATCTGGCCAAACCGATCCAGCACCCCCGAAACGCCGAAGTCGGGCGAGCACGACGACCAGATCGCGCCGATGCTGGTCGCCGCGAGCATCGCGATCACGGTCTCCGGAATGTTCGGAAGAAACCCGGCAACCCGATCGCCAGGGCGGACACCGGCGCGTGTCAGCGCATCGGCCAGCATGGCGACTTCTTGGTACAGCTGCGCGTAGGTCAGGACGCGCTGCTGCCCAAGCTCATCCCAGAAAACGACCGCTGTCGCATCGTCCCGGAAGCGCAGCAGGTTCTCGGCGAAGTTGAGTCGGGCTCCGGTAAACCAGCGCGGGCCAAGGCGCGGATCCGGGGGCGCGACCCGATCACGCCCGATGAGGACCTCGTCCCACGGCTCCCGCCCCGCACGCTCGTCTGCCACGACGCCGCAAAACGTCCACACGGCGGCCCAGAACTCTTCCAGGTTGTTCACCGACCACTCGTACAGCTCGGGATAGTCGCGGGCCGACACCACCCCGAGAAACCGCGTCAGATTTGCACGGCGCACCTGCTCCGCGCTTGGACTCCAGAGCGGCGCGTCTGCTACCGGGTCCACTCCGACGATTTGCGGGGTGGAGTGGTGCACGCAGGCCAGTCTCCCGGACGGCCGGTAAACGGGTTGTAGATGTTCGCTCGGGTGCGTGACACGCTGTCAGGATCCTCGGACGCCAGATACGCGAGCATCGCGGTGAGCACCGCATTCGACTTGAGATCATCCCACACGATCTTGTCGAAGGTGTCCCGGTGCGTGTGCCAGGTGTACGGGCTGTAGTCCCAGCTCAACGAGCCGAGCGAGAACCCCGGAGCGCCGTAGCACGAGAAGGACGCCATGTCACTTCCACCGCTCGCAGGCGCGCCCGCAAAACCAAAGGTGATGTTGTGCGTGATCTCGCGCGGCACCCTCGCCAGCCACTGGGCCAGACTCCCCGTCGCATCGATGAGCCCCGACGCGCTGATGTTCTGGATTCGTCCAGTGCCGTTGTCCTGATTGAACAGCGCTTGCAGTCCCTTCACGATCTCGGGGTGATCCGCGGCGAATGACCGCGAGCCTACCAGCCCCTGCTCCTCGCCGCTCCAGTGCCCGACGAGAATGGTGCGCCTGGGATTCGGGTAGGCCTGCTTCAGGATGCGCATGGCCTCGAACATCGTGATAGTGCCCGTGCCGTTGTCGGTTGCGCCGCTCCCGCCGTCCCACGAATCGAAGTGCGCGGAGAGCACCACATACTCGTCGGGTTTCTGTGAGCCACGGATCTCCGCGATGACGTTGAACACCGGCACTTCGCCGAGATTCTCCGACTCCGCCTGAATTCGCAGCACCGGGTTCTGGCGATTCTCGGTCAGGCGGTACACCAGGCCGTAGTCCTCGCAGCTCAAATCGACGGTGGGCACCTGATTCGAGCGGGCGTTGAAGATGCGATCGACGCCCCAGCCGTTGGGCCATGTGTTCGAGATGATGGCGCGCGCGCCGGCGGCCTCGAGTTGCGGAGCGAGCGTGCGAACCGCGAATCCTGTCGTGGTGTCGCCGCTCGCATTCATGAGCCGCTGATTCCACGCGTTCGTGGCGGCCGTGCGCGCGGTCCGCATGCGCGTGAACGAAGCGGTATCGGCGTACTGGGTCCAGTTCTCGTCTGGACGGCAGGTCGGCTGCGCCATGGAGATGAGGACCGCCTTGCCGCGCACCTGCGGCAGCCACGCGCGCAGCTCGGCCGGATTCCTGACGTCAGGCAGGATCACCGTCGGCACTTCGACCGGAGCCGCACGCGGCGTGCCCGGACTCCACGCGAGCATGACGCCCTCGAGTGACCGGACCCGCGGCTGGATCAGATCGATGCGCGAGGTGCCCCGACGCCATCCACGCCACGTGCCGTACTGCTCGGCGCGCGCATTGATGCCCAGCTCCCGATAGCGCGCGATGATCCAGTCGATCGCGTTCTTCTGCTGGGGCGTCCCCGTGAGGCGAGGACCGATGGAATCCAGTAGCGCCTGCGCGAGCGGATAGGCGCGGGAGCTGTCCATCCCGAGCGTCCAGATGCGCCGGAGCGTTGCATCATTCGTGGGAAACGACTGGGCAATCGCGGATGTCGCGAACGCGGCGGACACAATCGCGAGCGAAAGAAAGCGACGCATCGTGATGGAGAGACCGGAAAGGTGTTACGAGGTCGTGGTCGGGTTGTTCACCTTCGTGACCTCGACGTCGAAGATCAGCGTCGACTGGCGCGGAATCTTGATGGAGTTGTTCGTGTCTCGAATCGAGTGCCCACCGTATCCCTGCTCCGACGGGACCACGATCTTGCGCTTGCCGCCTTCGTGCATGCCCAGCAGCCCGGTGCGGAAACCCGGGATCAGGTTTGCCGGAACCAGCGTGGCTCCAACACTGGAGTCGAAGAGCTTGCCGTCCTTCAGATATCCGGCATACGTGACAACCACACTGGTCGTTGCGGCGGTGACTTCCGCCCCTGTCGAAGGACCGACGACCACATCCTTATAGTAGACGCCGCCAGTGGTTTTGGTCATCGACGCGATGTCGACGCCGAGCGACGCGGCAAAGGTCTCGGTCGCTGGATCACTCGGCGCACCAAGGCCGGTGATGTCGTGGTTGCAGGCAGTCGCCGCCAGCAGGGCAGCAAACAGGAGAGTGATCTGCTTCATGGCCATGAAAACTACTTGATTCGAACGATGGTAAGTTGAACGCCCACGGGGAGTTTGAGGCCGTTGAATCCGCTCACCTGGATGAACGCGTCGCGCCCCTGAGGCACCGCAAATCGGAGGTATCCACTGCCTCCGCTCTGCAATGCGACGCTGGTTGGTACACCGTCCGGCAGCGTTCGTGGCGTCAGCGTATACGTGAATCCCACGCCCGGCATCACGCTCGCGAAGTCCCAGCTCGATTGACGATAGACCTTGGCCGTGTCTACCGCAGTGCCGTTGGCGACGACCGCGACCGACCATTGCGGCAGCGCCTGGAGCGCGGTCAAACCCCCGGGCGCGAGCGTAGCATCCAGATTCGTTGTCCCGGTCGCCGGCGAATTGACCAGACGCCGCCAGAAGTCTCCGTCGGTGCTGCTCGTTCGATCGGCGAGATACCGCAGAAACGACCACGCCGCCCCGCGCGTTGCGAGGCGATCATCGATCGCCAGTGGCGACGTGGCCTCCGGGGCACGAAGGAATTCGCGGTATCGCGAGATGTTGTTTCGTGCGTAGATGTCGAATGCGGCCCGCCCTGACGTCCCGGTCCCAAGCGCGTCGGCCGAGATGCGCTGCCGCGGTTGCAATCCGCTCACGCGATAGAAAAGCAACTCTTCGGCGATGTGACTCAGCCCCTCGTTGAGCCACTGTTCTTCCTCGATCTGCGGCGCCTGGGTGACATAGAGGCGTCGCGACGCATTGATGAGGTGCTGGTACTCGTGGCCGATCGTGCCAAGTGCAATTCCCTGCACGAACGCCTTGGACCGCTGGTTTCCATTCACCGACCCGGCCGGATCGGGAACCAGCAGATAGAACATTTCGCCCACGTTGCTCCCCGGGCAGTTTCCGAGCACGCTCACCCTGGGAAGAAGGTCGCGGGCGTAGTAAAAGCCGAGGACGACGCCACCGGGGGATCCCTGCCCCGTGAGCTCATTCACAGCGCGCGTGAAGAAGATCGCGACGCGACCATTGTGGTCCACGTCGCTCGGCGCGCCAAATGCGGCGGTATCGACGGGATTCACGAGTGTGTCGAAGCCAACCGCGAACTGGCGGTACTCGTCGTCGGTAAACCCGCCGGGCGGATTCGCTGTGTCCGCGAATACGATGGCGCCGTCGGTGACGGCGACTACGCGCGCACCGCGGACGTCGGGGCGATCGCAGAAGTCACGCGGGTTCACGTTGAGATCGACGTGCTGGCCAGGCACCGGTTGTGCGGCGAGGGAGGCACGATCGGCGCGAAACCAGGCGCGGGCCGCCGCGGCTCGCGCTGGAAGCTGGTCACGTTCGGTCGTCCGCAGATCGCGCTCGAAGCGCCAGTCTGACGAGGGCAGCTCCTGTTCGGTGGCGATCGCCGGAAACGCGGCCACCGGCGCTGCGACGCCATTGGCCAGGACGTCGACGACCAGACTTGCCTGGGTCACGCTCGTGTGATAGTGGACGATCGCGGCGTACTCGGCGCCGGCGTCGTCGCTTCGAATGCACGCCGTGGCAGCGTCGAATGTCATCACGCCACCAGCCGAGAGCGACGCCGGTGCCGCTGGAGTGAAGGCGCATGGCGCCGACGCGTCCGGCGCGAGGACGAGGGCGCTGTCGACGGCGGATCCACTGGCAGCGATGAGATATGCCTGCCCCGGGCGGCGCAGCACATTCACGGTCGCGGTGTTGTTCACCGCGGTCGTGGTGCTCACCAGGGTCGAGTCGCGCGCCGCCCACGACACGGTGGCGCCCGTGACGTTGCCGAAGCGATCGACGGGGGTCACTGGTATGAATCCGACATCGCGTCCGGCTGGAAGGCGGAGCGCTTTCGTGGCCAGCACGAGGGACGTGGTCGGTCCTGGAATAGACGCCGTGGTCGCGCGCACCGGCTCGACGCCGTTCACGGTGGCCACGATCTCGTTGGAGCCCGGCGAGGTCCGGGCCGTGACCGCGGCGCTGGCAACGCCTTCAGCGTTGGTCGTGTCGAGCGACGCGGACAGCGTTCCACCGCCGATTGCAAATGCGAAAGCGACCGGCACGCCGCGAATCGGTTGATCGGTGGCGTCGACGACCTGCACCCGGATGTCTCCCGCGTCCACTCCGACCTCCACGGTGTCTGCGGGAGCGCTCAGCAGCGCGAGTCTCGCGGGGAGGGCGCGAGCACCAACCGATCTGTCATGTCCGCAACCGATCAGCGCGAGCGTCGCGACGATCACAGCGGGAATCGAGCAGCGCCGCGACACGTCTCAGATGCGCTCGGATGCGACCCTGGCGCACTCCGCGAGCACCGCGGAACCGACGAAGATGCTTTCTTCGGCGGCGTAGAAGTGCGGTGAGTGTGCGGGAATTGGTTTTCCGCCCTGCTCTCGCGCTCCAATGCGGAGAAAACAGCCGGGCATGCGCTCGAGATAGTAGGCGAAATCCTCACCGGCGAGGTTGAGAAACCCGAGTGGCACCAGCGCGTCAGGGCCAAGCGCGCGCGCAACCGCTTCGCGGCACCACGATGTTGCCGGCTCAGGGTTGATGAGCGGCGGCGTGCCTTCGGGGAGCGTGATGGCGGCATCGACGCCATGCGCCGCTCCGACTGATTCGGCGATCCGCCGAAGCTCGTCCTGCATGAGCTTTCGCGATGCGGGGTCGATCGCGCGGATCGTGCCGCGCAGCGTTGCTCGATCCGGGATGACGTTCGGTGCATTGCCGGCGGAGATCTGGCCGACGGTGACGACGCCGGGCGTCGCCGGATTGAGCTTTCGGGCGACGATGGACTGGATGGCGGTGACGATCGCCGCGGCTGCGACGATGGGATCTCGTGCTTCGTGCGGGCGAGCCGCGTGCGCGCCCTGCCCTGAGAGCTCGATCTCGAAGGTATCGGCTGAAGCGGCGAGTGGACCCGCGTCCGCGACGACCTGCCCGATCTCGAAGCGGCGATCGACGTGGCCGCCGAAGATCGCGCGCGCAGAGTCCAGCGCTCCCGATTCGAGCACCGCGGCCGCACCGCGGCCAATCTCCTCGGCTGGCTGCAGCACGAACAGCACGTCGCCTTTGGCTGGACTCGCCGCCAGCAGCGCGGCGGCACCAATCGCCCACGTAGCGTGGACGTCGTGGCCGCAGGCATGCATGACGCCTGGTCGCTCGGACGCGAACGGGAGCTGCGTCTTCTCGTCGATCGGCAGCGCGTCGATGTCGCCGCGCACCGCGATGACCGAGCTCCCTTTGGAGGTGCCGCGGACCCGTCCGATCACGGCGGTACCGGCGACGCGAGTAACGTCGGACACACCGACGTCGCGGAGCGCGGCCTCGAGCTTGGCTGCCGTGCGTTCCTCCTGAAACGCCAACTCGGGCTCGCGATGAATGGATCGACGCAACTGCACGAGTCGATCGCGCAGGCGGTCATCCAACGCCGGCATGGTCGAGCGGCTCACGTGCGCGCGAGGGTCTCGCGTTTCACGGTCAGTGCATCGATGCGGCCGCGGTCGACGTCGACGCCAATGCCCGGCTTCGAGCGTGGGACCGGAACCAGACCATTGGCATCCATGGTCCATTCCGGCGTCACGATGTCGCGCTCCCAGTATCTCGCGCTCGGCGAGAGATCTCCCGGCAGCGAGAAGTTGGGGAGCGACGCGAGGGCAACGTTGTACGCGCGCCCTACCCCGCTCTCGAGCATCCCGCCGCACCATACGGGAATGTTGTTCTGGCGACAGAGGTCGTGAATGCGCCGGGAAATCGTGTAACCGCCGACGCGCCCCGGTTTGATGTTCACGATCCTGCCACTCTGGAGCGCAATCATGTCCTCGCAGCGGGCGACGTCGGTGATGGACTCATCGAGGCACAGGCGGGTGCGCAGACGCTTCTGCAGTTGGGCGTGGCGCACAAGGTCGTCGCGATGCAGTGGCTGCTCGATCATCAGGAGCCCGAAGTCGTCCAGCTGCGCAAGGTGATCGGCGTCTTTCAGGCTGTATGCGGAGTTGGCATCGGACATCAGCTCCGTGCCCTTCGGCAAGGCAGTGCGCACGGCTCGCACGAATTCGACGTCCGCGCCGGGCTGGATCTTGAGCTTGATCTTGCGATAGCCATCCTTCACCGCGCGCAGTGCGCGCTCGACCAGCGCCTCGGGGTTCTTCTGAATCCCGATGGAAATGCCGGTTGGCACCCGCTCACGTTCGCCGCCGATGAACAGGGATAGCGGCTGGCCAGCCTTCTTCGCGGCCAGACCATAGCTGCCCATCTCGAGCGCAGCCTTGGCCATGTTGTGACCGCTGATGTTCCGCTCCAGCAGGTCATGAACAGACTCCGGCGAGCCGATTGGTTTTCCCAGCATCCTGGGCGCCAGCCACTCCTTGATCGCGAACCATGCGGTGTCGATGGTTTCGGGACTGTAGTTCGGCTGTTCTCCGGCGACGCACTCGGCCCACTCGGAAACGCCATCGGCGTCGAAGAGCTCGAGCAAAAGGATGCGCCGTTCCTCGACGATGCCGGAGGAAATGCGAAACGGTTCTTTGAGCTTGAGCCGGATCTCGCGGAGCTCGATGCGGGACAGATCGATCATGAGGTGTGGCGGCTGAGCAGGTAGAAGCCGCGCTCGTCGCCAAGTCGGAATCCGTCGACGATGAACCCGTCGCCGAACGCCCGCTCGAACGCCTTGCGCGTGCTGGCGCGCCAGTCGGCTGCGCGCTGTGGATCACGCTTGAGCATGTCAGTGATGTCAAGAGGGACGGCAATGCGGCGGCGATCTCCCGTCGGCGCGGTGTGGCGCGACGGATCGATGTCCCCTTCGACGCCCGCATGGTCGAACGCGTTCGAGGTCAGCGTTTCGGCGATACCACGGCGACGCGCCTCGAGCGCGCGATCGTCCACGAGCCATGCAACGACGAACCGATCGGTGCCGATGCCGCGGTGCAGATCGCTCCCCGTGTCACTCCCGTACATGTCGCGCACATAGCGAACGACACTGACGCCGAACACGTTGAAATTGAGATGCGCGTTGCGCGCCTGGAGCGGATCGTAGGTCCAGTAGATCCTTTTCCCGCCGGCCGCCGCGACGGCGCGGCGCTGAAAGTCCTTGAGACGTCGACCGAGGCCGAGGTTCTGCGCATCCGGCCGGACGGCGAGCATGTCAGACCAATGCACGATCTCGCCGTTCTCCACTCCCGTGAGGCCAAATACGAAACCGAGGAGGGCGCCGTCGGCGGCAAAAGCGCCCGCCGCCACACCTCCTACCTTCTGCGCGACCATGAGAATGCTGGCAGGCACGGCATCGGTGAAATTGCGTCCCCAGGTATCTCGCTGCAGATCGACACACGCGGCGTAATCCGCTTGCGAGGCGAGCGCACGAATGGTGACGTCGCCGGACATCGCGGGCTAGATGGCGTGAATGAGTTCCCCGCTCTCCAGCGCACGTTCGGCGATCGCCTTCAGCCGCGCGTCCTGGTTCCTTCCGAGCGCTCGAACACTTCGACGGGCACGGCGCATGGCCATGGGCACGAAGATGCGGGCACAATCGACATCTGCCTGTGCCTTCGACTCGTCGCCGCCAACGCGCTCGATCGCCGCGGACGCCCGGCTCAGCGTCGCCATCGCGTGATACACATCGATCGCGGTGTTCGCCACGCGCTCCTGCAGGAACTGCCTCTCGATGACGCCCTTGCCGTGCTTGATGACCAGGTTCTCGACCTGAAGACCGAGGTCATGGACGACGTCCTCGACCATGTCGGCTTCCTTCTTGAACGCCTCGTGCACGCGCTCGAGCCGCGGTTTGGTGACCTGGCGCTTTGCGCGACCGGCGAGATACGAGCCGATGGCGCCCATGGAGTGCAACGGGTCCTTGAACGCCTTCCCGAGCGCCTGGAGTCGTTCGCCCGCTTCCTGCAGCCCCATCAACGCGATGAGGGCGCGCAGGATCTCGTTCGTCCCTTCGAAAATCAGATTGATGCGCGCGTCACGGACGGACTGCTCGTACGGAAACTCCTTGGAGTAGCCGATGCCGCCCGCGATCTGGAGCGCTTCGTTCGCGGCGCGGAACACCATCTCGCTCCCGAACACCTTGCAGCACGCCGTCTCGAGGGAAAAGTCCACGCCGCCGCGGTCCACCATGTCCGCAGCCAGGAACCAGCCAGCGTCGGCGGCATAACATTCCGCCGCGAACTGCGCGAACTTGCGCTGAATCATCTCGAACGATCCAATCGATCGGCCGAATTGCTGCCTCTGTTTGGCGTACCCGAGCGCGTCGCGCATGATCGCGCGCGTCCCATGCGCCGCGCCAGACGAGAGGCCAAGCCGTCCGGAGTTCAACACCTCCAGCGCGATCTTGAATCCCTGGCCCACGTCGCCGAGACGGTCCTCCACCGGCACGCGCACGTCCTGGAAGAACACGGCGCGGGTGTCGCTGGCCTTGATCCCCATCTTCTCTTCGAGCTTGCCGAGCGAGATTCCCCTGGCCTTTCCGTCGACGATGAACGCGGTGACGCGATCCTTCCGCTTGCCACCGTCCTGCGTCGCGACCTTGGCGAACACCGTAAAGAGGCCCGCGAAGCCGGCGTTCGAGATCCAGATCTTCTGCCCGTTGAGCAGGTAGTGCGATCCATCGGCGCTCAGCACCGCCGTAGCCTTCATCGCCTGGGCATCCGATCCCGATCCCGGCTCGGTGAGACAGAACGCGGCCACGGTCTCACCCGACGCACAGCGCGGCAACCAGCGCTGCTTCTGATCCTCGGTGCCGAACAGCGTAATTCCCTTGCAGCCGATGGATTGGTGAGCACCGAAATAGACGCCGAGGGCACCGTCGGTCGCGGCGATCTCGCCGAAAACCTTGCTGAACACCTTGGCGCTGGCGCCGAAGCCGCCGTACTGCTCCGGGATGTTGAGACCCATCAGTCCCAGCTCGGCCATCCCTTCGCGGACACCGTCGGCGAACTTGCCGTCATGATCATGCTTCTGGCGATCGACCGCATCCGCCGCCCAGGAGCGGAAGGAATCCACGATCATGCGTTGCGATTCCTCTTCCTCCGCCGTCAGCCGGGGAAATGGGAATATCATTTCCTCCCGCAACTCGCCCAGGAAGATGCTCTTCGTGAACGACGGATTCTGGTCGGGGTTGGCCAGGTGCGGCTGACCCTTGTCGCTGGAATGAGTCTCGGGGGCGGGGGCGGCGGTCTGGGGAGAGGCCATGCCTGAAGTTATCCTCTCGACCGTGAATTCGAGTCCGACGCCGCGCAGCGCAGCCTTCCCCTCCGCCGAGTCGCGCGCATGGCGTGCGGTGGCCGTCGCGAGCGTGGTGTGTGCGATCGTGGCCGTGGTGTCGACCTACCACGTGTTCAACAACATGTACGACGAGCCCGCGACGATTGCCGCGGGAATGGAGTGGCTCAGCCGCGGGCAGTACACATACGAGCCCCAGCACCCTCCGCTCGCGCGCGTGGCGTCGGCGATCGGGCCGTATCTCGCTGGTGAGCGCGGCACGGGCTACTTCCACATGTACGAGGAAGGCCGGCGGATACTCGGCGCCGGTGAACACTACCAGCGCATCCTCACCCTCGCGCGCATTGGTCAGCTGCCATTTCTCCTGATTGCCGCGCTCACGGTGTGGTATTGGGCCCGGCGTATCGCGGACGAGCGAATAGCAGCGCTGGCGGTGTTCTTCCTCGCATCGAACCCCAACATCCTGGCGCACGTTGGCGTCGCCGGCGTAGACAGCGGGCCCGCCGCGCTGATGCCCGCGGCGCTGCTCGCATGGACGATGTGGCTGGAAGCCCCAACGCTGCGCCGCAGCCTGATCATGGGGGCATGCGTCGCCCTGGCAGGGCTGACGAAGTTCACGGCGCTGGCGTACTGGTTTCCGGCGGCGCTGATCGTCACGCTGTTCATGGTGTGGCGGAATCATCGCGATCTGCTCGGCAGGGGGGCGGCCCGGCTCGCGCGTCCTCTTGGAATTGCGGTCGGCATCGCCGCGCTGATCACCTGGGTGGTATATCGCTTCAGTCTCGGAAAGGTCGGAGCGCTGACGCTTCCCGCTCCCGAACTGTTCGCCGGGCTCGCAGCGTTCTTCCGGCATGGGACGACGGGGCATCCGGCGTTTCTGCTGGGTGAAGTGCGCAAAGGCGGTTGGTGGTATTACGACATTGTCGTGGTACTCGTGAAGACGCCGATTCCACTGATGCTGCTCGGCGGACTCGGCACCTGGCTGGCAGTGAAATCGCGCCAGGCGGAGCGCATCGCATTAGTGGCCGGAGTTTTCGCCGTGCTGTTGGTGGCGTGCGCCACGCCAGTCGACATCGGCGTCCGGCTCCTGCTCGCGCTCTATCCCCTGCTCGGCGTGCTCGCGGCCATGGGATTCGCGTGGGCGTGGGAGCGCGCGCGCAACAGCTCCTCGAAATTCGCGGTCGTCGCCTTGCTCGCGTGGAGTGTGCTCGAGCCGGCGACCATGCATCCCGATTACATCGCGTACTTCAACCAGCTCGCCGGACCGCAGCCGGAGCGCGTGCTCGTGGACAGCAATCTCGACTGGGGACAGGATCTGTACCGCCTGCGTGACGCCGCCAACGACCTGCACATGGATTCGCTGCGCGTCCATTACTTCGGCACCGCAGAATTCTGGGCCGTTGGGCTGCAGCGCGCCCGCCGATTGCAGCCGAACGAGCAGACCAGGGGCTGGGTGGCGGCGAGCGAGACATTCTACGCCGGCGTGTGGGCCGACTCCGCGCTGCAATGGCTGCACGCGTATACGCCCATCGGACGGGTGGGCCGCTCGATCCGCCTGTACTACATCAAATAGACGAGCGAGCTAGTCGACGACCACCTGCACCTTCACGTCGGCGACCGCGACCGCGATCGTGCCGTAGAGGGGTCAACGCTTTCGAAATCCCTCGACCAGTGAGGTCGCGGTTTCGCGATCGGTGTCCTTGAACTCGAAGTCGAGGTGCAGCGCGTTGAGCACGGTGACGTCCGTCCGCGCCTGGTTGCCGCGATCGACGATAGCGTGCACCGCGAGGTGAACGCTGCCGACATTCTTCCCCTGCTCGCGTGCGATGACCTGCACCAGCTCCACGCCACATGCAGCGACGCCGCTGAGAAATACCTCCGGCGGTGTCAGCTCCTCACCCGGACACCCGTTCTGCACCGGACCATCGACGATGAAGTGATGGTCGCGTGCGTGACAGAGCACACGGCCGAAGACGTCGGTCGACCGGGCGTCGACCTCGTAGTTCCGGATCAATGATGGACTCGACATGGCTATCTCGGCGGAACGCGGGGAGGAACGCCATCCATGTTCGCCACCGTGTTCGCGACGACGGCAAGAACCGCGACGCAGCGGCCGACGTCCACAGGATCGAGCTTGTCGATCGTGTCAGCGTCGGAGTGGTGATACCAGAAGTACCGCGACGGATCGGTATCGATCGTGATCGCCGGCACGCCGAGCGCGTACAGCGGCGAAATGTCGGCCTCGGGGCCGCCGACGCGGGCACTGTCGATGCCGATGGTCGTGAGCAGCGACGCGATGCGCTGCGTCAGCGCGATGCCACCTTCCCCACCGCCGAATTGCAGCGCGCGAGGCCTGAACACGCCGTTGTCCGATTCCATGGCGAGGACGTGCTTCGCGGCCTCGGCGCGATGCGCGTCCGCGTAGGCATTGCCCCCCGCCAAGCCAATCTCCTCGTTCGTCCAGAGGACGACGCGCACGGTACGCCTGGGCCGGACGCCGAGCTGCTTGATGAGCCGCAGCGCCTCCCACGCAGCGACACTCCCGCCGCCGTCGTCCATCGCTCCCTGGCCGACATCCCAGGAATCGATATGGCCGCCCATGACGATGATTTCATCAGGACGTTCCGAGCCGCGCAGCTCGGCGACGACATTGTGCGAACGGGCCGGAAGCAGCGTGCGTGCGCCCATGGTGAGCAGCACTTCGATGCGCTCTCCGCGATCCTGCATGCGCTGCAGCATTTCCGCGTCTTCAACAGAAATCGCCGCGGCCGGAATGCGACGCAGGCGACCGGCGGTGTCGTATGGAGCCATGGCTCCGGTGTGCGGCGACCGCAGCGACCGCGGTGTCACCGATCGTACGAGCGCGGCCACGGCCCCGACGGCGGACGCTGAGTCAGCACCGACGCCGCGATATACAACCGCGCCGCCGTACCCCTGGAAGGGATGCACCGTGGTATCGAACGGCACGTTGTACAACACGATCTTGCCACGCGCCTCGGCGGCACGTGCGCGAAGGTCTGCGAATGAGCGCACGACCAGCACCGGCGCGCGAATCCCCGACGCCGGCGTCCCCACGCTGCGGCCGAGGCCGAGCATGTGAAGTTCCATGCGCCGTGGGCTGAGCAGCACGGCCGACTCGGCGCCGCGCACCCAGTGGGTGACCGTCACCGGTTCCTTGTGAACATTCTCGAGGCCGTCGCGCTTCATCTCGTCGACGATCCAGTCGAGAGCGCGCTCCAGACTCTCGGAACCACTCATCCGGTGGCCGAAGCCATCCACCAGCCGCGCGAGGCGATTGTAGGCTGCGCTGTCGCGGAGCGCGGCCTGGATCAGATTGTTGGCCGCGGCGCGGTGCGGCTCAGGATCGAACTGCTGCGCGGCGAGTGCCGGCGACGCGACACACAGCGCCACCAGCAAGACAAGAAGTCGGTTCACCGCCCAATCTTCGCACGTCCGGGGGCGGGACGCGAGCGCGCCGCACTCCGCGCGGTCTTGATGCTGAGCTGCGCGAGCGGAGCGCCGGAAAGCCGGCCCGCGAACTTGAGCGTGCCGCCCTCGACGAAATCGCCGAAGAACGAAGCGATCGTGCCGCTGTAGGCTTCGACGTAGCTCTGTGTGTTCAGCGCCGAGGTCAGTCCGAACGCCGTGGAGTATCCGCCGACGGTCGAGAGGTCTGGCATGTCGAGCACCCAGGTCGTTGGCGTGCCTCCGAAGTACGATGCCGTGCCCGTGACGGATACGACTCTCGAGCCCTGCGTGTGTACCGCGCTCGCGAAGGACGGGTAGTCGGCCTGAGCGGGCAGCGACGCGCTGAGCCGGAGCGCCGATCCCGTGGAGATGGGGGACACCGTAGGCGCGTTGAGCGCGGCGCCGAGCGCGATGACCTTGTCTGCTGGATCCCGGTAGTACTGCTCGCTGACGCGATAGCTGTTCCCCGTGCCCGACTCCGCACGCACGCTGAGGATGTGGAAGTCCCCAGCCTGCGTGAGTGTGGACGGAATGCCGTAGATCGTCGCGGTGCTCGAGGTGACACCGGAAAGCGCGAACAGCGGATGATACGGCGTCGTCGCCGTGGAGAAATCCACGAACAGCGAAGTGTTGTCGCTTCCGCTGAGACCAGAGATCGTGCCGGTCGTTGCCGTGGGAGCCAGCGCTTCGGAAGCGCCGAAGTCGAGCGCCGGGATGGTCGCGTTGTTCGTGAGATTCACCCCGCGACGCACGATCACGCGGTTCGGCGAATAGATGTTGTTCACGAAGTCGCTGCGACTCGCCACGAGGTCCAGCGGCCCGGAAATCAGGTTGCTGAGGGTGAAGGTGGACGGAGGTGGCGTGACCTGCGTGTAGTCGCCGCCCATCGTGACATCCGCCGTCGCGGCGCCCGAGACACTGGAGACGGACCCGTTCAGGACCTTCGTGCCGAATTGCTCGGGACAGGCATCGTTGGCGAGCGGCTGCAGCTCGTCGCGTGTCGTATACAGGATGTCGGTGAAGTACGCGCTCGGGCCGGTCTGATAGACGAACGCGAGACCGACCTTGTCCGAAGACCGGAAGGCGATGGTGCCATTGTTATCGGGCGTGACACGCGCCCAGTTCTGCCCCTCGTTCTGCACGGCGACGAACACGGGCGTATCCGAACCGGAGCAGAAATCGAGCAGCAAATCCTGAAGGTTGGTACCGGTTCCGCCGCTGTCGCTGCACGCGGCCATCGCGGTGAGCAACACAGTGACGAGCGCGGGACGAGCGGGACGCGGCACCAGCAGATATCGCATGTGACCTTTACCGTCGGGATGATTTGTATACTAAACCCGGCGGCTGTTGATTTGGTCCAGCGGACTTTGCCGTAGTGCTAGCGCTGTGTTCCGAAGGGGCGGTGTCTCGGGAGGGTCGGAGCACCGACGTGAAAGGCCTGGAGCGCACTGGTGCTTGCCGACCGCGCCGCAAAGTTGACGGTCTCGCCGTCCGTCGGTTTGGCGCCAAAGAGCAGCTCGGGTCGCCCGGCATATGCCGTCACCGTCCAGTCGATCGCGCCGCCACCGCTCACGAGTCCCCAGGAATTCTGCCAACCGGCCACACTCGACAGATTCGGGATATCCATCCCCCATGCGCCGGCGCCGAAATACCCAGATGTCGCCGTGAGCGAGACGCTGGTGACGGTGAGGTTCGCGTGCTGCTGCTCGTAATCGACGACTACCGCATCAGCGTATTCCGATTGCCGCGAGAGCTGCATGCGCAGCCGCACGTACGGCGTCGAGCCAATCGTCGAGACGGTTGGAGGAGCCAGCGCATTGCCGATCGTGAGCGACTGGTTGCCAGTGCGGAAGAACCGCTCACTGCCGCGAACCAGGCCGCCGGGGGTGATCCCGAACGCGAACAGATCGTGGTAGTCGCCCGCCGCGAGCTGGGCGCTGGGAATCGTGACCATGGACGAAGATCCGTTCCCTACCCCGGAGATCGCCGATAGCGTTTGCGAGGTTTCCAGCTGGCTGAAGAAGTTGTTCTGCAGCAGCGTCGTCTCTCCGGAGGTGAGACCGCTCACATTCACGGTGACCGCCGAGGGCGTGAACGCCTCGATGCCCCCGAAGTCGAGCACTGGCATCGTGGAGTTGTTGACGAGATTGAGCGACCGGCGCAGGATGACGCGGTCCGCGGCCTGGCTGCCCGTTCCAGTCACGATGACGCGACTGGCGATCAGGTCGAGCGGGCGGTCGGCGAGCTGCGTGAGCGCGAAGCTGGTCTGCGACGACGGCAGATACACGCTCGAGAAGTTCATCGTGACCACGGCCTGCTGCGTGCCCGAGAAGCCCGCGACCGTGCCGTTCAATGTCCTGGTCCCACCCTCCTCGAGACACGCCTGGCCGCTGATCTTCTCGAGATCGGTGCTGGTGGTGTAGACGATGTCGGTGTGGTAGTCACTTCCGTTCTGCCGCACGAACGCGAGCACGACGCGATTGTTTGCCGTGAAGCTGTAGGTGCCCTCGGAGTTCGCGGAGATCGGCGTCCATTGCGCCCCCTGATTCAGGTACGCGAACCACGCCGGTGTGTCGTTGGAGCAGAAGTCGAGGAGGACGTCGACCAGCTTCTGCGGCTCTGGGGGCGTCGAGTCGCTGCACGCCGCCAGCAATCCCAGCGACGTGACCGCGAGCGCGCGTCGGGAAAACGTGTGCATACGCGCAATATAGAACGGCGCGCGGAAACGCTCAGCCGGGATTCCGGGCCGCGTCAGGCAGCCATGCCGCAAGCCGCTCACGCATGATGCGCAGCGCCTTTCCCATCTGCGCCTCGACAGTTTTCTGCGAGATGCCAAGGGCCTCCGCGATCTCCGCGTATCGCAGTCCGTTCACGCGGCTCAGCTCGAAGACCTCGCGGCATCGTGGCGGCAGCTCGCGCAGCGCCAGCTGGACAGCCTCTGACAGCTCCTTGGCGACGATCGGCTGGTCCGCACCGATGGGGGCGTCGTACAGCGCCTCGACTTCGGTCTCGGTATCGCGACGGACTCGCAGATGACGCAGATGATTCAGTGCCCGATTCCGAACGGACCGGAGCAGGTAGGCTCGCAGGGATACGCCCGCGTCCATCACCGCGCGCCGTCGCCACAGCTCCAGCATGACATCCTGGGCAACCTCCTCGGCGGCATCGACTTCCCGCAACAGGGCCGTCGCCACGCGGACGAGGACGGGATACCATACCCGGAACGCCGTGTCGTAAGCCCCTTCGTCGCCTGCCTGGATGCGCTGGAGGAGCTCGCGATCGTCCATGGCTCGCGAAGCTAAACCCCGCTATTACCGGTGGGATAGGGGTTGGTTCCGCGGTGCGTGTTTATACCATATATGACCCGCGAGCAGCACCCGCGATGACCCAACCACCCATGCCTGCTGACCCCATCGACTGGGAAACGCTCGGCCGTTATCTGGCCGGCGAATCCTCGAGCGCGGAAGCGGACGAGGTGCGCCGCTGGCTCGAGAGTCATCCAACGGAGTCCAGACTGATGTCGGCCGTGTCCGCGGCCGTCAGCAGTTCCATGTCCGATGCGGACGTCGAGGCCGCGCTCGCCCGGGTGAAGACACGCATGCACGCGCCGCCCCCTCGGGTCCCACTGGCGCGAACCGCACAGACGACGCCGTGGCGCAGGTACGCGGCGATGGCTGCCGCGGCAGCGGTCGTTGCCACGGCGGGACTATTGCTCACGCAGCGGGGACGGCAGTCCACGGACACGGTCGCTCCCGCGACGTTCACATATTCGACGGCGGTCGGTGAGCGCAAGGAAGTGGTGCTCCACGACGGCACGCAGGTGATCCTCGGTCCGGCGTCGAGGCTGGTGGGTACCGGTCGCGCGGCAGAGCTGCAGGGCGAGGCATTCTTCAGCGTCGTTCACGATTCCGCGCATCCCTTCAGCGTGCGCGCCGGCACCGCCGTGATCCGGGATGTCGGCACTGAGTTCACCGTTCACAGCGACGCCGGAGAGATGGTGCGCGTGGTGGTCAGCGAGGGCGTCGTCGCGCTGTCGCATCAGCGCGATTCCGTCATCCTGCAGCGAGGTGACGTCGGGATGCTGGACACGCAAGGTCAGGTGCAGGCACGCCGCGGCGCGGCGACGGACGACGACATGGCGTGGACGCTGGGACGGCTCGTCTTCCGTGATGCCTCGGTGGCCGAGCTGGCGGCGGACCTTCGTCGCTGGTACGGCGTACAATTGCGCGTGACGGACAGCGCTCTGCTCCGACGCCACTTCACCGGTTCCTTCTCGCGCGAAACTCCGGATCGTGTACTCGACGTGATCGCCCTCGCGCTCGGTGCGCGCGTCGAGCGGCGCGGCGATACCGCTTTCGTCAGGACGGCGGCACCAGGCAGATGACGCGAGCGGCGCTGGCGGGGGGCGTCGCGCTGCTCTGCGTTTGTGCCGGCTCAGCATCGGCGCAAACGCCGCCTCCCGCATTGGTGTCGGTGGTGGCGAACGCGGACACCGTCACCAGCGATCCGCTCGGACGCCGCGTCTCGGTCAAACTCCGTGACGTCGCGCTGCGCGACGCACTGGACCGCGTCGCCGTGGCCGCCAGCGTGCGGTTGTCGTACAGCGGAGAAAACCTGCCGCTGGACCGTCGAGTGTCCATTGCTCGCGACAGCGCCACGGTGTCCGATATCCTCGAGGAGCTGCTGCGTGGCTTCGCCGTGCAGCCCCTGGCTGTCGCGCCGGATCACATCGTGCTTGCCCCCCGCGCGGCGACTGCTGGCGACACCGCGGCTCGCGGCGTCGCTGTGCTCGATCGGGTCGTCGTCACGGGCAGCGTAATCGCGGCGTCGGAGCGTCCACTGCCCGTCGCCCTGGACGTCGTGCGCGGCCGCGAAGTGGAGCGGCGCGACGTGTCAGATCTGTCTCAGATCCTCGATGGCTCGGTGCCGGGCGTGTGGATGTGGGAGCAGTCGCCGACGTCGATGTTCGCGCGGTACGGCAGCATCCGCGGCGCGTCGTCGTTCGGGCTGTCGTTCCCGAAGGTCTACATCGATGGCATCGAGGTCGCGAATCCGCTGCTGCTGACGCAGATCACACCTGAGCTCGTGGAGCGCGTCGAAGTGATCCGGGGCCCCCAGGGCGCGGCGCTCTATGGCTCGGATGCGATCAGCGGCGTGGTCAACATCGTGTCGCGCCACGAAGGCGCCGGCACCGACGGCACGCATGCCATGCTGCGCAGCGAAGCCGGCTACTCTGTCAGCACTTTCGCGACGGGAACCGTGCCGACCCAGGAGCATGTGCTGTCACTGCGGCGCGGCTCCAATCTGCGCGCCGGTGGCGTCACCTTCGGCGTATCGACGACAGGCGAGTACGTGCCGCAGGCATACAGTCGGGAATTGCGCGGCGTCGGCGACTTCCGACGCGTCGGCGCGCGGTCCACGTTCACCATGGGAGCACGCCTGTTCGCGAAGAACGCAGGCGTCGCAACGAGCCCGCTGCTCACGTCACTGAGTCCAAGTCAGTTTCCAGCGGACTCCGAGCCACAGCGGCTGCGTCTCTATTCGCTTGGATCAACCCTCACGCTGGTTCCCAACGAGGACTGGACGTACACCGTCACTGGCGGCATCGACGGGTACAGCCTGTCGAACGTATCGAATGAGCTGGCCGCGATTCCATCGGTGGTCGACACGGCGCTGCGCGACGCGAGCGGATCCGCGACCCGCGCTACGCTGCGTGCTTCCGCGGTGAAGCGGGTCGGTTCCCCGGATGGAGTGATGTCGACGGCGACGTTCGCGGGTGAGCAGTCCCTCCTGTGGGACCACACCCTGTCGCCGCTCCCGCGACCTTCCTCGGGCAGCGGCGGTTCCGATGACGTGCAGCGCTCCGTCACGGGGCTGAGCGGCAACACGGGCGTCAGCTCACAGATCGACGTCGCGATCCACGGCAACGCCTACATGAGTGGCGGTCTGCGCTTTGAGTTCATCGATCAGTCGCGAGCGCCGACGCAGCTCGCCACGCTTCCTATGCTTGGCGGCGCGTGGGTTCGCGATATGTCCATCGGCACACTCAAGCTGCGCGCCGCCTATGGTCGAGGCATCCGCGCGCCCCAGTCGACGATGCAGGTGGTCACGCGCGAGCCACGCCGCACGATCGCGAATCCCTTGCTCGAGCCGGAGTCGCAGTCGGGCGTGGAAGCTGGTGTCGACTTTTTCCTGAGCCGCCTTCTCGGCGTGCACGTCACGCGCTTCGATCAGCGGGCGTCGGGGCTCATTCAGACCGTCACGATCGGCGATACGACCACAACCAGCAGTGGGCCGGGTCCCTCCGGAACTCCGCGGTACTGGTTCCAGCTGCAGAACGTTGGCGTCATCACCAATCGCGGATGGGAGCTGCAGGCGACATCGGCGGTCGGCCCCATTACCATGGCCGGCGCTGCTTCTTTCGTGGACAGCAGGGTGCGTCAGCTGGCGCGCGGGTACACGGGCGATCTCCGTCCCGGCGATCGCATGCTCGCGGTGCCGGCGCGGACGCTCAGCGGTTCCATATCCTGGGCCGCGCGCGCGCTGGATCTCTCGAGCACCGTTTCGCGCGCGTCTGATTGGGTGAACTACGATCGCCTGTCCATCGCACAAGCCTGGCTGGCCGCCGGCGGCGACGGACGCGCGCTCACCGGCACCAAGCTGCGCACCTTCTGGCAGAACTATCCCGGCGCCACGCGTCTCCGTGCCGCGGCGTCCCTCGAGCTGCGACGCAACCTGAAGCTCAACATCACGGGCGAGAACCTGCTGAACTTCCAGCGTGGTGAGCCCGACAGCATCACGATCGTCCCCGGGCGGACGATCACCGCCGGCATCCGCGCCCGCTTCTGACCATCGCGAAAAAGAAAACGGCCCGGGGAAATCCCCGGGCCGTTTTGTTCACGTGCCGACTTACTCGCAGACCAGCCTTCTGCCTGGCAGCGTGATCGTGCAGCTCTTGTCGACGCCGTCCTGGGTGATCTTCACCGAGATGACGTTCGTGCCGTCGAAGGTGAACTCCTCGCGGCGCTTCTTCGTGGTGGTGGTGCCCCCCGCCGGCGTGATGTCGACCTTCATGTTGCGGACAACCTTACCCGACGACGGAATCGTGGGGCGACCCTCGACGATCGGAATCACGAGGTTCGTGGTCGTATCGTTCGCTTCGCGGACGGCCGTGAAAGCGACGTCATCGCGCGTGCCGTTGACGGTCTCCTGCGCTTCCGACGTCCCATTGACCTTGCGTTGCGTTTGACCCGGCGCGAGCCCTTCGACCGTGCGATCGCTGACGTGGTGCACCGTCGCCTTCACGGAACCATCGTCACGCGTCTTCGTGCCGCTGACGTCCACCTTCATATTGACGCTGTTGGTGGTGAGTGTGTCGAACTTTGCCTGCGCCGCACCGGCCAGGTCCTTGAAGGCGAACGACGACTTCACCGTGAACCCGCGTTCCGTGCGATCCGGGCAGCTCACGATGCCGGTACCGCTGTCGAACGTGCACGTCTCCGGAAGATTGAACACCTTGAACGGACCGCGTCCGCGGCCGCGGCCGAACGCGATGCCGCCGATGAAGTCGGGCCCAAGACCACCGCCCATCAGCAGGCCGCGAAGCCCTCCGCCAAAGCCGTCGTGATGATCGGGTCCTTCACCCGGTCCATGGTCGCCGCCTGGGCCGGAGTTACCGCCGCCGTCGTGCAGGGCCATCGGGCGATCGATCAACCCGGGAAGGAACGGAAGCCCGTCATCCGCCGAAGCGTCGAACGAATTCGAGTTCGCGCTGAAGCCGGCGGGCACGGTCTGCATCGCGGCGCTCAACGCGATGGAGTTGCTCGAGTCATTCGTCAGGTCGGAGCAGGCCGCGAGAGCCAGTCCAGCGACGCCAAGCGCAAGCAGGCGTGAGGTGAAACGTGACATGCTGAATCTCCGCTAGTGGGTCGAGTGCTCCGGCGCCAGAACGGTTGGCGCCGGAGGATACGCCGAGAAAACACATCCGTCGGCGTCGACCCCTATGCGTGACTTACATCACTCCCGCGGCGGCGCGGCGTCACGCCGCATCTCCGGACGACCATCCGGTCCGCGGAATCCAGGACGCGGTCGGTCCATGCCGCGCATCCCGCCCATGCCACGACCCATGCGACGCATGCCGCGCTGCACGCCGCCACGCCGCATACCGCCCATCCCACGACCGCGATTGGCGACGAGCTCCCACGCTCGCGCCTGCTGATCGGGTGTCAGAACGGCGATCGCGTCACGCTGATCGACGCGAGCCTGCTCCCTCGTGCGATCGAAGTCGGTGCGCATGCGGTCGCGGAACTGGCGGCGCGCGACCGAGTCGGCGGGACCCGAGCGCTCGAACCGAGTGCGCGCCGAATCCATGGTGGCGCGCACCGTCTTGCGACGCGCCTCCGCACGCCGAGCGATGGCAGCGAGGCGAACGACCTGCGCGTCGGTGAGCTCGAGCTCGCCGGTGTTCGCGAGAAGCAGCTTGGCGGCCGGGCCCGCCTGCGACGCAGGCGCACCAGATGGCGGCACCTGCGACGCCTGCGCGGAAAGCGAGGTGGCTGCTGCCAGTGAAAGAAGAGCGACGGTACGAATTCCAGGCATCGAAATACTCCCATGTAGGAATGGGGGTGATCCCCCATCGGACCACCCCTTCTATCTACACGGTGGACGCAATGATCGTTGCGGTGTTAAGGCCTCGAGAGGTACGTTCGCCGCTCGTATGGCCGACAAAACCCGACGCGTCACCTGGATCGCGCTCGCCGCGCTGCTCGCCGGCCTCCTGATCGGCGCGGCGCTCGCCTCCGCGAGCGCAACGATCGCGGATCGCGTCGTCAGCGTGCTCGAGCCGATCGGAACGCTGTGGGTCAATGCCGTACGCATGACCATCGTGCCGCTGGTGTTCTCGATGCTCGTGGTGGCCGTGGCGTCGAGCGAGAGTCTGCGGTCGATGGGGCGCCTGGGTGGCGCCGCGGTCGGATTCTTTCTCGCCACGCTTGCGATCATCGGCGTGTACACGGCGCTCCTCGCTCCGCCATTGCTCGAAGGGTTGACCATCGATCCGCAGGCCGCTGCCGCCCTGCGTGCCACGGCTGCGTCCAGCTCGCAACAGGTCGCGACGACCGTGCGCGGGATGGGCGGAGCGGCGCAGCGTATCGTCGAGCTGGTGCCCGCGAATCCGATCAGGGCAGCGGCGGACAGCGCGATGCTTCCGCTCGTCGTCTTCGCCGTCATCTTCGCCGCTGCGCTTTCTCGCGTGAGTCCCGAGGTTCGCGAGACGCCGATTCGATTCTTTCGCGGTGTCAGCGAAGCGATGCTGGTGGTGATCCGCTGGGTGTTTCTCGCCGCGCCGGTTGGAGTGTTCGCGCTGGCCGTCGTGGTGGGCGCACGCCTCGGCTACACCGCTGTCGCGGCAGTTGGCTACTACGTCGCCGTGTTCGCCGTGCTCATGATCGGCGTCATGGTCATGGTGTACGTCGCAGCTGTCGGCGTCGGGCGGGTGCCTCTGCGGCGCTTCGCCGCGGCGGCAGCGCCCGCGCAGGTCATCGCCCTCGGCTCGCGCTCCTCTTCGGCGGCGCTCCCCGCGATGATCGAGGCCGCGCGCGACGTCCTGCGTCTCCCGCCGCAGGTGGTGAGCTTCGTGCTCCCGGCCGCTGTCGCCGTCTTCCGGGTGTCCGCGCCGATTTCCTTCGTGCTCGGAGCGATCTTCCTCGGCAAACTGTATGGCGTGACGCTCGGGACGACACAGATTGTCGAGCTGGTCGTGCTCTCGATCCTGCTCAGCTACAGTGTTCCCCCTGTCCCCAGCGGCTCGCTCTTCCTCATGGCGCCGGTGTTCGTCGAGCTCGGGATCCCAGTCGAAGGCGTCGCCATTCTCATTGCGATCGACGTGATCCCTGACCTGCTCAAGACCACCGCGATCGTCACCGCACACATGGCCTGCGCGGTCGTGGTCGCGCGCGTAGCGGCGACACCATCGGTTGCGCCGGCGAGGGCCTCCACGTGATCCACTATCCCGAGTCGTCGGTCTTCTTCCGCAAGCTGCACTGGGACTATCCACGCATCACGCACGGGAAGGGTGTGTGGCTGTACGACGACGCCGGGCGGAGCTACCTGGACGCATGCGGCGGTGCCTTCGTCAGCAACCTTGGCCATGGTGTCGCCGAGATCGGCGAGGCGATGGCGCAGCAGGCGCGGAAGGTGGGCTACGTCAGCGGTATGACACTGTCGACCACCGCGGTCGAGGAATTCGCGGACGAGCTGGGCAAGCGCTGCCCCGGAGATCTCGACCGCGTCTATCCGCTTTCCAGTGGGTCGGACGCGGTCGAGGCGGCGCTCAAGCTCGCGCGGCAATACTGGGCCGAGCGAGGACAGCCGACGAAGACGCGCATCGTGGCGCTCGCGCCGTCGTATCATGGCAATACCCTGCTCGCGCTGTCGGCATCCGCGCGGGAACACTACAAGAAGATGTACGCCGGCTGGTTGATCGACATCGTGCGCGTCCCCGCGTACGACGCCGCTGCGCTCGAGCAGGCGATCGCGGAGACCGGGGCAGAGTCGATCGCCGCGTTCATTCTCGAGCCGGTAGGCGGATCGTCCACCGGCGCCCTCGTGCCGCCGACCGGATATCTCCGGCGCGTGCGCGATGTCTGCACGAAGAACGACATCCTTTTCATTGCCGACGAGATCCTGTGCGGCGCGGGGCGCACCGGCACCTGGTCCGCGCTCGAACCGGATGGCGTCGTCCCTGATCTGCAGATCTATGGCAAGGGCATCGCGGGTGGGTTCGCTCCTCTCGCGGCGGTCGTAGCGCCACGGCGCATCGTCGACGCATTCGCCGGTGGATCGGGTGCGCTCAACCACGCCCAGACCTTCTCGCACCATGCCGTCTCGTGCGCAGCTGGTACCGCCACGCTGCGGTATCTCGCGCAGCACAAGCTGATCGAACGGTGCTCGGCAATGGGGACGGTGCTGCATCAGCGACTGCAGCAGCTGCGCGCGCTTCCGCATGTCAGTGCGATCCGCGGACGTGGGCTTCTCGCAGGCGTCGAATTCGTGGACGATACGGGCCCGACGCCAATTCCGCGCTCGCAGCACTTCGCCGAATCGCTCACCCGCGTCGCGCTGGACGAGGGGCTCATCGTCTGGCCGAATGTCGGCCACATGAACGGCACCGACGGAGACCTCATCCTGCTCGCGCCGCCGTTCGTCGTGTCCGAGACGGAGATCGATCAGATCGTCGAGCGGCTCGCGATCGCGATCCGGAAAACGGTCAACCAATTGCTGGTGCGGACATGATGCGGCTCGCGCGTCGCGCCCTGCTCGCGACGTATCTGCTTGGCGCCACCGCTGGCGCGCAGGACAGCGCATTCGTGCGCGACACCAACGTCGCTGTGCCGATGCGCGATGGCGTGGTGCTGAGGGCCGACGTCTGGCGTCCGGACGACAACGCGCGACACCCCGTGCTCGTGTATCGCACGCCGTACGGCAAGCATCAGGCGACCGCCGCACAGTCGACCGCGCGGAAAGCCGTGCAGCGCGGGTACGTCGTGGTGATAGAGGACGTGCGCGGACGATATGCGTCCGCCGGCGACTTCCTGCCCTACCAGCAGGAAGGCAAGGACGGATACGACACCATCGAATGGGCGGCCGTGCAGGCGTGGTCGAACGGAGCGGTTGGTACGTACGGTCTGTCGTATCCTGGCGCGGTGCAGTGGCTCGCGGCGATGGAGCGTCCGCCGCACCTCAAGGCCATGTCACCGAGCATGACGTTCGCGTCCCCGTCGCAGTTCTGGTACTCCGGCGGCGTGTGGGATGGATCCTGGATCGGCTGGATCTACAACAACATTGCGCCTGACCGGCGCCGGAAGCTCGGCCTTGCTCCCGGAGCGCCGTTCGACAGCGTGAAGAACCGGATGCGCTCCACCGTGCCGCTGCTCGCGATGCAAGACCTCGAGGCGGTGGCGCCGTGGTACTACGACTGGATTCGCCATCCCGCGTATGACCCGTGGTGGGATTGGGCGGAGCTCGTCGGAAAGTACGATCGCACGCAGGCAGCTGTCCTGAACTTCTCAGCGTGGCATGACGAGGCCTACGGTCCGCATGGAGCGACGACGAACTACATGGGCCTCGTGTCGTCGCGCACTGGCCAGGCAGGGCGCACGGCACTGATCATCGGCCCCTGGTCGCACGGCGTTCCCCGAATGGGGCGCACCCGCGTCGGCGAACGGGAGTACGGCAGCGCTGGTGACATCGACTACGACGAGGTCGTGCTGCGGTGGATGGATCGGTACGTGCGCGACATCGACAATGGCGTCGACCGCGCCAAGCCGGTGCGCGTATTCATCCTCGGCAGCAACAAGTGGATCGAGGCGGACGGATGGCCCATCGCAGGGACGCGACCCGACACGATCCTGCTCACCAAGATGAGCGAGTCGACGACGATCGTCTCCGATCCTCGCTCGCCGGTGGTTGATGAATTCGCCGACCGCGCCGGCGCGCACGACTACCGGAACCTCGGGAGCCGTCCCGATGTCGCCGTCTTCGATACTCCTCCGCTTCGGGACGACAAGACCGTCGTCGGCGCGATGAAGGCGGAGATCTATGTCACGACGGACGCTCCTGACACCGATCTGTGGGTCAAGGTGCTCGACGTCGCCCCTGATGGCACGGCGTACAACCTGATGAGTCCGGGGCTGGACGTGATTCGCGCGAGCTACAGGAAGGGCAAGGGGGAGCGCGAGCTGCTCAAACCGGGGACTGTGTACACGCTGCGCTTCAACGATCTGCTGACCGGCAACACCTTCCTCAAGGGCCATCGTATCCGCGTCGCGATCATGACGAGCTTCGCGCCGGGTTTCTCGCACAACCTGCACACTGGCGACCTCGAGGCGACGTCGGCGGCGTCTCGCGTGGCGCGCGTCACGATCCTGCACGATGACCGGTACAAGTCCCGCCTGATTTTGCCGGTCCTGCCCGCGTCTGCCATGTTATCCGCGGACAAATGACGACCACCGCCGACTACCCGAAGATCATCACGCCACCGCCTGGGCCAAAGGCCCAGGCGATCATCGAGCGCGACCGCGCGTCTACGGCGACCTGCTACCTCAAGGAGTACCCGCTCGTCGTGTCGCGCGCGTCGGGCGCCATGGTCGAGGACGTCGACGGCAATCGCTATCTCGACTTCATGGCGGGAATCGCGGTTGCCGCCACCGGTCACTCGCATCCGAAGGTGGTCGCCGCCATCCAGGACGCGGCGTCGCGGTTCCTGCATATCTGCGGCGGCGATTTCTACTACGAGTCGTTCGCAGCGCTTCCGGAGCGACTGGCGCGGTTGGCGCCAGGCCGTGACACCAAGAAGGTCTTTCTCACGAACTCCGGCACCGAAGCGGTCGAGGGCGCGCTCAAGCTCGCGCGACACTCGACGCGCCGCACGGCGATCATCGCCTTCGAGGGCTCCTTTCACGGCCGCACGTACGGATCGCTCAGCCTCACCGCCAGCAAGAGCATCCAGCGCGCCGGCTTTGGACCGTTCCTGCCCGAGGTGTATCACGCGCCGTACGGCGACGCTGACTACATCGAGCACCGACTCTTCGCACGCC